>Ga0123355_10011106_pt1 | contig 13868 bp, 13 predicted proteins | sample TergutEmb28metaG_3_FD_89872 | JGI IMG/M metagenome (GOLD analysis project Ga0123355, IMG submission 89872) | Embiratermes neotenicus P1 segment gut microbial communities from Petit-Saut dam, French Guiana - Emb289 P1 | ecosystem: Host-associated > Arthropoda: Insects > Digestive system > Gut ... | reverse complement strand
TTTGCTCTGGATTAATAGTCTTGCCAAACCCAAAGGAATGCTTGCCATATCCGTTGCGTTCGTAGAAGGCGTGGGCATCGGTGCGTTTCATGTCGCTGTTTAGGTAGATGCTAAAGACCCCATGGGCTTTTGCGTAGTTTTCCAGGTGCTTAAGTAGCTTCGTCCCAGTGCCTTTGCCTTGGCCTTCTTTTTTGACGGATATGCCAACAATCACCATGTAGCTGCCTTCGACGCCGATGCCATAATATTGAACAGAGGTTACAACCCCGACTACTTCGTTATTAAGTAGTGCTACGAAGGTTTTATAGCGGGTGTCGTTTTGTATTCTGGCATAGTGGCGGTGGATGTTTTCTTTGTTGGCGTAGCCAAACTCTTGCCACAGTGGCAGTAGGGCGAAGTAGTCTCTTTCTTCGATTTCGCGGATAAAAATGTCCATTTTATGCATCCTTTCGTGGGCGGAATGCGGCCAACTCTTTTACCTTCGCAAGTAAGTTTCCGTTTATGGCTTCGTTTTTTTCATGAACTGCCCAGCTTGGGAAATGTTCATTGTCTAATAAGGCTACAAGTAGAGTGAACACCGGTGCCGTGACAGTGTCGATTTGTTTTTCGGTGGCATCGGCGTTGTCGCGTGTTGTGCCGTGCTTTGTCTCGTATAATCGGTTATATTCGCCAATAAACGCTGCCTTTGCCTCGTCTGAAATTCCCCAGCAAACGTTACGGAAATCTGAAAAGCGGTATCCTCTGCCAAGCAGATTGTAGTCAAACATCTTTGCCGCGGTTTTATCCTTGCGTACAACGAAGTTTGACCAGTGGAAGTCGTTGTAGGTTAGGGTAAACGATGGGGTGTATATTAGTTGATGCAGCTTGCTAAGGTTGGCTTTTATAAACTGAAACAACTCGGCGGCTTCTGGTAATTTTTGAATCATCATATCCAGATTTGCGGGTGTGATACGGTCGTACTCGAAGTATAGGCTATCAAGGTCTGGGACGGTTGTGCCATTTTCGTGGAAGGTGAAATACCATCTGGCAAGCCCCTTTGCTACGTCGGGGTCATTGAAATCTTCGGCGACGCCAAGCCGCCACTTATCCGAGGCAGTTATATCCTCCAGTACAATGGTGGCGTTGCCAAGTGCCAGTGGTTTAATTGTGGGGATGTTATGGGCGGTTAGAATGCGATAATTGAGAATCTCCCGCCGGTCGTCGGCCTTTTCGAAGTATTTTGCAATGGCTGGGGTATCGCCGTATTGGCATCTATATACATAGACGCCGCTTTTTGCGCGGATCATACGAAAATGCGAAAGCGGGGATATTAGGGTTGATGGGTCTGCAAGATCAGCTTGTATTTGATTAATAATATTGGGATAGTCATTTTGTGGCTTATCTACGTGCATTGGCGCGCACCTCCAAAATTCCGGCACAGTGAGAGTGTTGTTCGTAGGTTGCGTGGCAGTTGCAGTTGCTGTTTAGTGCGTCGCAAATTCTTGTAGCCTGCGAAGGGGTATTCGTTATTATCATCGGTAACTTGCACTTCTGAGTCGTATCCGTTTGCCCACATATCAAAAACTTTGCTTACAATCATTGTTAGCCATGCCTCCTTAATGCGCATTCATCTATTCGTCTGGTGACGCTGTATGTGTAAGCCGTAAAATGCTTTAGCCAGAAGGCATTGGACGACAGGTTAAAGCTTTCGAAGTCGACACCTAGGCAAGTGATATTTTTGGTTGCGTCGCCGGCTTTTAGCTGGGTGATTACATAGTTTAAGAGCCCTTGCATAATCCCTTTGCCGCGGTGGGTTGGTAGGCAAAAAGCCCCGCAGATGTTTAGCATAGTATCGTCTTCGGTTGCGAAATTTTCGCCGTCTGCTGTTACTTCAATGAAGGCAACCGGTGATACAAGGCCGCTTTCGTATGCGGCATAAAGCCGAGAGTCGCGCCCTTCGGCACGGACTATCCAGTCTTCTTCCTGGGCTTGTGACGAGCGCATAAAGCAAGGGCTTTCTCCGAGGTGCTGGTTAAGCGCGGTTCGCAAGTCACGTAAGACCGCGGCGTCAGACTGGACAATCTCGTTAAATATGAGTTTGGTAGGGCTGGCAGGCTTAGCGATATATTCGAAAGTTGCCATTGGCCGCACGGCGTCAACACAGCGTGAACCAAAGCCACAGGTGAAAAAAGCTTCAATTGCTATATTATCATGAGCATACAGGCCGATGGTGTGATAGGCGATATCATTAGCAACCCAAACATCGGCGGCGGCCTGGTACAATTTTTTATAGATGTTACCCTTGTTTTCGACCACCGCGCCATGGGCATGAACGGGGACAAAAGTACCCTTAGCAACAGTGCCAAAGGCACCATCCCAAGGCGTGTGGCAACACAAAAAGCCTAGCATATTGTCGTCGTCAAGCATAACAACACCAAGCCCGTTTGTAGCAAACTCCTCGTATGCTGCGGCTGGGATAGAGTTTATATAAGGCAAAGCAGTTACAACGTGCCTTTCCTCGTTATAGCAGTCAATTGCCAGCTCTCGTGCGTCTTCTATGTGGGTTTCGTTGAAGGTTTGTATTTTTATCATAGATTAATTCATGCCTCCTGTGTCGGCGGAGCAATAGCGTGTTTTTGTACAGCTGCATTGTACGTTATACAATATTCTTACGCAATGCGTGGCCGCAAAAAAAACACTACAACGCTTTTAATATAGCCCGACAAGTGGTAGCGGCGTAAGGCGGGTAAGGGCTCTTTTCATACGCGCTGTGGAGGCATGAGACAGACCTGGGCTACTGGAAAAACGCGATTTCTGCGGATGACAATCCGTACAGAAATAGCATTTTTCCAGCCCAGGGCTATCTCATAAAAGCCGGAACATGCGTATGAAAAGAGCCCTTACCCGCCTTACGCCGCCCCGCCGCGCGGGAAAAGAAAAAGCCACCCAGTGTATGGGCGGCCTTTTGAAAGCGAAAACAAACTAAAAACTACTCAACAAACTTTACAACGCCAGTGTGGAAATCATAGTAAGCACCAATAACTTTAGCATTTGTTTGCTGGATGACTGGGTTAGCTTGAAGGATTTTAACAACGCATTCAATGTTAGCATCTGTAGCAGCTTCTTTGCTTGCGCTACCCTCAATACCTGGGGCGATGTTGTTAAGAACGCATTGCAGCTTCTCTGGCAGGCCTTCTGGCTTGTCATATGCCGCAAAAACAGCACCGCAGTTTGTGTGACCCACAACAACGATAAGAGATGCGCCAAGTGCAGAGGTGGCAAACTCAAGTGAGCCAAGCTCTACATCTGTTGCAAAGTTGCCCGCGTTTCTAAGGACAAACAAATCGCCGATTTTGGTGTCAAAGAAAAACTCTGGGCAGGTTCTGGAATCCGCGCAGGTAAGTATTGCAGCGAAAGGCTTTTGGGTTGCGATGGTTTCTGTCCTGTCGGCGTTGTGGTTCTTTGGCTGAGGATTGCCCTCTACGAACCTTTTGTTACCGGCTTTAAGAGCCTCCAGTGCTACTTTCCAGTCTGTTACTGGTGTTACTTGTGAATTGCGCATGATGCATCATCCCTTCTTATTTTTCTACCCCATGGGTAGTAATTTAGACAAAGATTACAAGTTGATTACAACATAGTTTGTACAACTCTGTCAAGAGTTTTATGGAAATATATATTAATGATTGTTTCTTGTGGCGGTTTGCTTGCGTGAAACCTTTTTCCAAAACGACAAAAGGTTGAAGCTATTATCCAAAATGGAAAAACCCCCGTTCGCCGCGGCTTCGAATGTTTTTATCCAAACGAGAAAAAACGATAAAGTAACAAGTTATACATCAATTGAGCCCGCAAGAGGCTAATTATCTACAGAGAGCAGTGTTAACTTCTTAGTGGAATCCATCCAAAGTAAACTCACCGGCTATGTACTCGCTTGTAATTGGTATCATATCGCAAACCCTAAATACCCTTTCTTGGCCGGCGATAACCCCAGTGTGATATGAAAGGCAATTACCCTTGCCCCGTTTTCTTTCTACTTTCTGTATTTTTGTCTTGTAGGCATCTAGCTGGGTGCTTAGGGGGATGAGCCAATAAACTCCAAGTTTGTCTTTTACGGCGTAATAGAATGGCCTGCCGCTCTTGTTGTGAATATGCTTCTCGTGGGGGAAATCCACATAGTAATCATCTTTGATTTTATACAGTCCATTCTCAACCATGATAATGTACCATCCTTAAAAAAATAAAGCCCCTCGTTGAGGGGCAGCCTTACATTTCAAGCCTATGTCTTATACCCCGCCCATAGGCACGCGGCGAAAATTAGCAAGTCACACTCTTTACCCCGCTGGTGACATGCGGCAGGTAGATGAATTAATCATCTACACATATTATGACTGTGGTCATAATAAATTATGTGTCGAATACTGTCAACATATAATGGCAAATTACAACACAATACGACATATGTGTACATACATGTTAAGCCATTAAAACGATAAAAACCCCGCAACCATCAAGAATCTTGACAGATACGGGGTTTTAAGCTGAGCTGGCAGGATTTGAACCTGCGAGTGCCAGAGTCAAAGTCTGGTGCCTTACCGCTTGGCGACAGCCCAATGTGTGGCGGATATAGAGTCAAGAGCTAATGGGGGGACTCAAACCCCCGACCTGCTGATTACGAATCAGCTGCTCTATCATCTGAGCTACATTAGCGCAGTGCATTTGCGCGAAAGAGTGACGCGGAAAGAAATATATCAAAGTTTTTTTGCTATGTCAATTGACATATTTGTATTAAAACGAGTACACTCAGATAAACACTTTATTTCACTTAAAAATATCGCTTCTTTGAGGAGGATTATATGATAGCTACACCAGGAAATTCTCCTACAGATTTATCTGCCATAGTCCAATATTTTAAGGATGATAGCGGCTTCGAGCGGCTTATGACTGGTATGTTGGATTTGTATAACCGCTATGGCCGCTGTTTTAGTGCCGTGCGGCTACCCAGTCCTTCCATGGATGAAGAGACTGCGCTTTCAGGTTTTTTTAATAGAGATTATTACGACCAGGCCTTGATTCGTATAGGGCTTGCGGAGTTTGAACGGCAGATTCAAAAGTTTTTTGAATACGATGGAGGTCTTGATACAGTTCTTGGCGCATATTTTGGCCGCCCTGTAGCTACACAAGCAAGTGAGCCTGTTAGTGAGCCTCTCAAGTATAAGGACGCCTTTACACGCGCAATACGGGATGATTTATTGCCCCGATTCGAAGACACCCCCGCCGCTGCATGGCTTAGAGAGATGCTGGCGCATATGCGCCGTACCTACCGTCAGTGGGCAGATCAGTTTCCACATGAGCCGGATACGGTACTTGCCACGGTTAGTGAGGTTTGTGGGGCTGTGAATGCATTGCCCGAGTCTCAGCTTGTTAGGCTTTCGGATTTTTCGTCCCAGCATCTTGGTAGCTCGCGGGCACTTGATTTCCATTCTGTCCATGGCCCGCTATTTCTTCGGGCACTTGCGCACATGTTTGATGTTACTGTGCCTACTTTATTGGAAGACAGTATCCGCCTTTATCTTCAAGCTGGGTTGCTTTCTGACGGTGTGCTTAGCCAAGTGACCATACGCGGCATAAAAGCAGATGATACTGCCTGCATGTTTTATGACCAACTTGGCGAGGCCCATGTGCTTACCCTTGAAAATATTTGCCGGCTAACCGAAGCGCGGGCATATGGTGATAAGGTATTTATTGTAGAAAACCCGCATGTTTTTTCCACTTTGTGCGAACGGGTAAGCGGGTTTAACTGTACAGTTGTATGCATAATGGACGGCCTTAATCCTGCCCTTGAGCGTGTGCTTGAGTTGTTTATTCTCTCCGGTGCTGTGCTTTACTATGCGGGTAATATGGATTACAAGGGCCTTACCTTGGCCGACAGGGTGTATCTGCGCTTTGGCAAGGCCTTTATCCCATGGCGTTATGGCCGGGCAGATTACGAGCTGCTGTTTACCGGCAATGACTACTTGCTGCCAGACGACCGCAAAGACCTTGCAATGCATAACGAAGAACTTGCCTCTTTGCTGTCTCTACTGCGAAAGAAAGGCAAGTCTGCGTCATCGCTGCCCCTTGTTGGATTGCTGGCCGAGGATATTTTTGCAATACTTGGATTGGAATAGGATTTAGATTGGGATAGGATTAGTTTGGGATAGGATTTAGATTGGAATAGAAAGCCGAATAAAGGCGTTAATCCGCAACAAGCAATAGCGTCCAGTAGGGTGTCCCATCTGCGTCTATGCTAAGGCCGACACCTAGCCGTGAGAACTGTGGGTCAAGGATACTAGCCCTGTGCCCCGGTGAGGCAAGCCAGGCAAGCACAACATCGCTTGGGGCAGTGTGGCCTAGGGCGATATTTGCGCCAACATGGGTGTACTGGATATGAAACCTGTCTAAGAGCTGTGCTGGATTGCCGTATGTCACGGATTCGTGGTCGAATACCCGGTGGGCTCTCATTTCTTCTGATTTGTAACGTGCGAGCCTTGCAACTTCCCAGTCTTTTCTAAGCAGGGGCATTCCTTCGGATTGCCTTACTTTATTTATGATTGCCGCAAGTTCTGTTTCAGGCCCATGGTATGTGAAGGCGTCTTTTATGATAGCGATGGCCTCATGGGAGGCATGGGTCTTGTTAGCTTTGTTAGCTGCATTGGCTACATAGTTGGCATTTTCCGCCGCAATTGCTTGCTGGACAAAGCTAAGCTGAATAGCTAAAAGCAGAAATGTGAAGCAAAATAGTTTTATTTTCTTAAACGGTATCACATAATCACCCTTTCGTGATATTATTATGTCCGCCGATGGACATAGCATACTAAATGCTTTTGTCATTTGGAGAAAAACCCCGTTTCATGCGGGTTGCAATGCTTTTACCAAAAGGAGAAAGACCGGCCGATATACAGAGGAGGAACCACGAAGTGTCCAAAAAGAGAGTCGATGTCGTGATAGGCGGCAAGGTTATTAGACTAACAGCCGAAGAAGACGAAGCCCATCTGCAACGTATAGCCCGCTACATAGACAAAAAGATGGCGGAGCTTACCGAGGCAAACGCTGCCTTTGCTATTGACGAGCGGCTGCGTATGATGCTTGCGGTTAATATTACAGATGATTACTATAAAGTTGCGGATAAACTGGCACGTGTTGAGGCAAACCAAGAAAAATATGTAGACGAGCTTGCCCGTATGCAGCAAGAGCATATGGTTCTAATGGAAAAATTCCACGAGTTGCAGCGGGAGCATACGCGCCTAAAAGCTGAGCATGAAGAATATATTGAAATATTTGGCAGCCAGCAAAGCGAAAACGTGTTGTCAATGCATCGTGTCGAGCGGAAGGCGGCGAATAGATAATGAATGCACAGGAAAAACTTACTGCACTACGGGCTGCAATGAAAGAGCGGGGTATCGACGCATACCTAGTACACAATGCAGACCCTCACGCAAGCGGCTACATGGCACCTTACTGGAAGGCTAGAGCTTGGTTTACCGGCTTTACTGGCAGTGCGGGGCTTGCTGTGGTAACCGCAACCGAGGCCGGGCTTTGGACAGATGGCCGGTATTTTTTGCAGGCAGAGAAGCAGCTTGAAGGCTCTGGCATTAAGCTTTTTAAGCTGGATGTGCCGGGCGTGCCTACTGTTCATAAATTTTTGGCAGACGTGCTGCCCGAGGGTGGTAAGCTTGGGTTTGACGGCCGTGTTGTTAATCTAAGCGAGTTTAAGTCACTTAAGGAAGCTCTCCAGGAGAAGTCTATTTCATATGAAACCAACGATGACTTGGTAGGGGACTTGTGGAAAGATAGGCCTGGGCTTCCGTCTGCGCCGGCATTTGAGCATGAACTGTGTTTTGCAGGGGCAAGTGCTGCCGATAAACTGGCAGTGGTGCGAGAAAAGATGCAGGTAAATAAGGTCACGGCTTATTTGGTAAATGCCCTAGATAGCATTGCCTGGCTAATGAATATCCGCGGCAGTGACATATCCTTTACACCGGTGGTTTACGCATATGTGCTGGTTACACTTGATAAGGCTTATGTGTTTATTGACCGTAGTAAGGTTGCCGCATTTGCCGCAAATCTGGAGACACAAGGCTTTGAGATTTGTGAATATGACGAGGTTGCGAGTTTCCTTGCAAAACTACCTGCTGATGGCTGTCTGCTTTATGATGCCAATAGGGTAAGCATACTGCTGGCCGAGGCAGTGAATACTCCTGTCCATGATGGGCTTGAAGTGGACATAATCACGGCTTTAAAGGCAGTGCGAAGCCCTGTTGAACTTGAAAATGTACAGGCTGCGTATCTTAAAGAGGGCGTTGTCCTTACACGGCTTATTAAATGGATTAAGCAACACCCAGACATTGGGTCTCTAACCGAAGGTGATATAGCCCGCAAGATTACAAGCCTGCGTCAAGAGCAAGAGCACTTCCTTGAAGACGGATTCTCTACGATAGCGGCATATGGTGCCAATGGGGCACAAGCCCATTACAGCCCGGGGCCTGTTGGCGATAGGCTTAAACCCGAGGGCTTTTTACTGGTGGACACCGGCGGGCAGTATCTTGATGGTACAACCGATACAACCCGTACCATTCCAATTGGGCCAATTTCTGATGAAATGAAACGGGATTATACCCTTGTGCTTAAAGGATATATGGCATTGACACGTGCTGTGTTCCCAAAGGGGACAGCGGGTTCCCAGTTGGATGTGCTTGCGCGTTTGCCCTTGTGGGAACTTGGGCTTGATTATAGGCATGGAACCGGCCATGGCATAGGCTATTGTCTTGCTGTGCATGAGGGGCCCCAGGGGATTCATAAGCGTTCGAAGGTGGCACTTGAGCCTGGTATGATGCTTAGTAACGAGCCTGCATACTATGTAGATGGTAAGTATGGTATCAGAACGGAAAATATCATTGTCGTTGAAGAACGGATTGAGACGGGCTATGGCACTTATTATGGTTTTAGGCCGCTAATGTACTGCCCTATTGATACAACCGCGATTGATATGTCTCTTTTATCTGACGATGAAGTTGCGTATTTTAACGAGTATCATCGCATGACATACGAAAAAATTGCCCCGCGCCTTAATGAGGAAGAGGCTAGGTGGCTGCAAGAGGCAACACAGCCGATATAATGGCCGGCGGCAGGTCGTATAGAAAGCGCGGCAGTAACAGTAACACCCCGCGCAACTATGGCAAAGGTTTTGCCATTGCCATGGTGCTTGTGCTGGTGTTTGCGCTGATTCATACCTTTGTTTTATCAGAGGATTCGTATTTTGTTACGAATTTTGGTTCAAATGTCGGCTCAAGTTTCGGTTCAAGTTTAGGTTCAAATTTAGTGCCGGGCGACAATGAAATCATTGTCGCCTTTTTGGATGTTGGCCAGGGTGACAGTATGCTTATCTGGTCGGCTCAAAATGCTATCTTGATTGACGGTGGCAATGTAGGCGTTGGTGATACGGTGCTTGCATATATGCGCGGTGCGGGTATAAACCGGCTGGATTATGTGATTGCAACCCATCCCCACAGTGACCATATCGGCGGGCTTGTTGCAGTGCTTGGGCGGGCGGAAGTTGGGCATGTGCTTATGCCGGATGTTATACATACTACACGTAGTTTTGAGAATTTTATTGATGTAATTGATAACAATGATATCCCGGTTATTATGCCGGAGGCTGGCCAGGAGTTTACCGCGGGGATTATTAGTTTTACTGTGCTTGCGCCTGTACATGGTTTTCATCGTAACTTGAACGATGCATCCATTGTGCTGAGGCTTACCCATGGCGAGACGTCTTTTCTGTTTACCGGTGATGCGGAGTCGCCGAGCGAACGGGCTATGATAGCATCCGGCCAGTGTTTGCGCGCGGATGTGCTTAAGCTTGGACATCACGGCAGCCGCACTTCAACTACCGAGGCTTTTTTGGACGCGGTATCCCCGGCGGTTGCTGTTATCACTGTGGGGTATGGTAATCAGTTTGGCCACCCTCATGGCGAAGTGCTAGAGCGGCTTAACCGGCGCGGGGTAGCAATTTTTCGCACGGATATAAATGGAACAGTGATTATGGCAACAGATGGCAGGCAGATTGTTTTGTTGCAATAGCTTTTTAGTGGTAAAATACATATTTATAGTGTGAGATGATGATATTTGTGACACTATTATCTAAGAACGCATATATTGGGACAAAGGAGTATCATAATGAGAACAAACCTTGATAGCTTAATCGGCAACACCCCGATACTTGAACTTGCAAGGCTTAGCCGCAAGCATAACCTAAACGCGAATCTTTTCGGCAAACTGGAAGCCGCAAACCCAGCCGGAAGCGTAAAAGATAGGCTGGCAAAGGCTCTATTGGATGACGCGGAAGCACGCGGTGTTTTAACACCAAGTACAGTAATAATTGAGGCAACCAGCGGCAATACCGGTATCGGCCTTGCTGCACTTGCCGCCGCACGTGGGTATCGCCTTATTCTCACTATGCCCGAAACGATGAGTAAGGAAAGACGCAGCCTACTAAAGGCCTACGGTGCCGAGCTTGTACTAACAGAAGGCGCGAAAGGGATGGTCGGCGCGGTGACAAAGGCCGAGGAGCTTGCGGCCCAGCTACCGGATGCTTTTCTAACGCAGCAGTTTGCCAACCCCGCCAACGCAAAGATGCACTACCGCACCACCGGCCCCGAGATATGGGCAGCAATGGAGGGTAGGGTAGATGTATTTGTAGCCGGCGTTGGCACAGGTGGCACTATAACCGGTGCAGGCAATTACCTACGTGAAATGAACCCAAGTGTGCGTATCATAGCCGTAGAGCCTGCCGCATCGCCGGTACTTGGCGGCGGAGAGAAAGGCCCCCACCAGATACAGGGTATTGGCGCAGGGTTTGTACCGGATGTGTTGGATAGGTATGTATACAACGAGATTTTTGCGGTAGAAAACGAAGACGCAATATCCACAAGTCAAGAACTGGCCAAGTGCGAAGGCGTACTTGTTGGCATTTCCGCGGGTGCTGCGGCATTTGCTGCAATGCAGGTGGCAAACAGGCCAGAATTTGCCGGTAAGAACATTGTGCTAATCTTACCGGATACAGGTGAGAGATATCTATCTACAGCGCTTTTTGCAGCTGAGTAAATGCGACAATGCTATACTACCGTTCCTCATAAGATGCAGTAATTGATTCCCAAAAACCGCTTGAATCGTGCGGATTTTTGGCAATCGAACTACATCTAATTGCGGTACGGAGTATATGTTATGCGCTTGCATTAAGGCGTCGCAGGCGATCACTTTATTTAATCCGAAATGAGGGCAACATGACAATATCAAGAACCATACAAACAATAAGGAAAAACGACCCTGCAATAAGATCGCGATTTGAAGTTTGGCTATATCCAGGACTATGGGCTGTAATCTACCATAAAATCGCCAGCAGACTGTATCGGTCGGGCTGGTTTTTTTTAGCGAGACTTATTTCACAGCGTGCGAGACGGCGTACCGGTATAGAAATCCACCCAGGCGCAACCATTGGCGAAGGGCTGTTTATAGACCATGGTGCCGGGGTGGTGATTGGCGAGACCAGTGTAATTGGCGATGATGTGCTAATTTTTCACGGTGTAACCTTGGGCGGCACTGGGAAAGAAATTGGTAAGCGGCACCCAACTGTCGATGACGGCGCGATAATAGGCGCGGGCGCAATAGTCCTTGGTGATATAAAAATAGGCACCAACGCAAAAATAGGCGCAGGTGCCTTGGTAATAAAAGATGTACCGGCAAACGGTACAGTAGTTGGCGAGCCAGGGCGAAATGTACAAATCGAAGCTTCGCTTCGCAGCGAGATTGCCGCGCTTAAGCAGCGGCTTGGTTAGGTTGCGTGTGTAAGCTATATAGGGCTTTAGTTGCCTAACGCCTACAAGGGTCTGTGACATAGAGTTAGGCCACAGCAAATCGATAGGCATAATATAGGCATATATTTCACTTATAACCGAATCGTATCCGCAAGCTTTTGCATCGAATCCTTTTTCATATTAGGAAGCACATGGGTATAGATATCGGCAGTCATTTTTATGCTTGAGTGTCCAAGGATTTCTTGCATTATTTTTAGGTCTATACCGTTTTCAAGCCCTCTGGTTGCAAATGTGTGCCGTAGACTGTGCTGGCCTACACCGGCGATTTCTGCCTTTTTGGCAATTTGCTTAAACCACCAGCGGGCGTTTAAACCATGGCATAGATTGCCGTCTGTACCGGGGAATAGCAGGTTTTTCGGGTTACATTGGTCATGTTGTTTCTTCTTGTGCAGCATGTTAATTAAGCTGTCCAAAAGGGGTACGTGACGATACCCGGCTTTAGTTTTAGGTGGACCAACCCCCGCTTTAAAACCAGACGCTGCATGAACTACGGTGACTGTCTTATTCACATGTAAAATGCCGGCCGTAAAATCAATATCGTCCCATGTGAGTGCAATTGCTTCCCCAATGCGTAAACCTGTACCCAATATCAGTATAAAGCATTCGCCGAAGTGTGCGGATTTTGCTATGTTTATAAATCGCTGTTGCTCTTCGGGGGTAAGTATCCTAACAACTGATTTCGCGCCCTTTTGCGGCATGATTATGTCCAGTGCCGGGTTTTTAGGGATATATCCACACACGACTGCTTGGGACAACGCGCCTTTTATCATGCATACAATTCGTACAATTGATGAGTGTGAAAGGCCTTTATCGCTTAAATCATTAACAAACTTTTGGATTACATCATGCCGCAAGTCGCACAGCTTGTAAGACCCGAGGCTGGGGAGTATCCAAAGCCTTGCTTGATTTATATACGAACGATAAGAGTTGGCGCGGACACTGCGCATTTTGTATTCTGTTAACCATGTGGTAAACCATGTTTTGAAATCATATTTTATATGATGTACAAAATTGTTATCTTGGGATACCCGTGCGTGGGCAAGCCACCCGGTGGCTTCTTTTTTTGTTTTGAAATACTTTGCGCGACGCAGTTGCTTGCCATTTTCGTCATAGCCGATTGTGATTCTTGCTTGATACAGTTTATTGCATTTGGTAATACTGCCTTCGCCTTTTCCTCGTGTTGCCATGTTGTTCTCCTGTCTGACAAAGCCGCCCATATGTCTGCATATTTTAATGGCGGATGCCACTTGAAAAATTATTGCATATAGATGAAACTTGATGCAAATGTGAGAAAATGGGATTATATCCATATACAAGTGACGATAGGCGGACTGTTGACTGCACACATGTCTTTGTGTATGATTTAACACAAAAGGATGACTACAATCACAAGCAAGAAAGGCAATCATTGTCGAAGTCGAGGAACCCAAGGCTCTATGATTGATTTCTTGATTTGTGCCGTTACAGTAGATAACGGTATGCTCATCTTTACTACTGATAATGACTTTGATGACTATGCAAAGCATTTGCCAATAAGGCTACTAACATAGTTATATATGTATAGTTATATATGCTTCATGGCAGTGCAGGCCATGCGCTATATGCTGTAATAATTTGACACTAAATAACCTTTGTCAAAAATGGAAAAACCCCAATTTCCGGGGTTTCGCGTATGTGCATGATATATAATGGGAATAAATGCCATGCAAATACGCGATATCTTGGGTTGCTTTATAGATTAACGGCTATAGCTGCCCAAACCTATTTCAATAGGCATAGTAAAGGCATATACAACACCACCCCAGATGCTAAGAAGCATCTTTTTTTATGCTTTCTTCGGTACATGACGCGTATAGGTTTATGACTATGCACTTCAGAAACCGGAAAGGAGAAAGTATGAAAAGAAAAATTGCTTTACTGCTGGCTCTGGCGATGGTTCTATCGTTGATTCCAGCAAATCTTTTCGCAAATCCTGGTACC
>Ga0123355_10011105_pt1 | contig 13868 bp, 8 predicted proteins | sample TergutEmb28metaG_3_FD_89872 | JGI IMG/M metagenome (GOLD analysis project Ga0123355, IMG submission 89872) | Embiratermes neotenicus P1 segment gut microbial communities from Petit-Saut dam, French Guiana - Emb289 P1 | ecosystem: Host-associated > Arthropoda: Insects > Digestive system > Gut ... | reverse complement strand
TTCCCAAGATTCCAAGTTGCCACTACATGCTTCTCATGTAGCCCTCCCGACTTAAATTTAGTAGTAACCAATTTCATGTTTTGTTTACATGTAAAATAACCACTGCCACCGGGTGACAACCAATTGCAGTAAATAAATATTATAATTATTATAACCTACCGCTGCCTCTATACTTTTCCATTCCTTCACGCTGCATTTCTACACCTAGGTTTTCCAAATGGTTTCTTCCTCTGAGATATACGAATAATTTATTTTCCATCTACGCTAATGAGATTCATGTCTTACCCATCGCATTCCCTCCAAATTGTTCATCCAAAAAATATGTGACGAGAAATAATTAGTATGCCCGACTTTAGAGGATTTTTCCACCTTTTTGCAGAAGCGCATGTAGAACCCAAAACAAATTTTAAAAAAATGCCGTCGCTTGCATCCATGTGACACTGCCTTAGGCTGTAAAGCTTGGAACATGCATAAGAACGAATTTATCTTTTGATCTTTGCATTAATTCTCGTCCACCATCTAAATTCATCATAATTTGTATCAAATAAGTCACTAAATCCGTCTCTCGCGGCCATAAAATGTGGGTTTCGACAAAAGTTCGGATAAACTTTAATAAGAACGTCCTATATATATACATGAATCTGGATTACGTACGTCTATGGCATGAAGAGGTCTGTTAATGGCCTTAATGGTACTTTTTTTTGTTTATACATCAAATCGCTGAATTTATGCCTGCATCACATTTTGATTGTGAGATATCCCGCTTCAACTACTATGTTCATACAGCGAATAGAAACGCGGGTGCAGGAAGTGAATAAGTAGTTTACGAGCTGACAGAAGTAGCAACAGTCGCAAAATTCTGAGTGTCATCAGGCCTTGTATTAATGACAGGTAATATTTCAATTTTAGCCAGCGACGCAGGTATTAATCAGTTACTCATTTCCTGACCGCCAGTACGCACCGTGCTTACAGATAGCGGCTGCCAGCATCGTTGTAATCTAACAAAAGTGGCCCTTCTCAACCATGAGGAGTATGTGCCACTTTACCGGAAAGAAAAAATCCAATCATACACCATACTCCTTAGAATACAACGAATAATGTTTTGTGGCTCGACAGCCCAAGTAGGCTTCCTCATTGCTGAGGTTTCGAGACCACACTCAGACACACCACACTCTATAGACTGCCCTGGACGAATGATCGCCCAGTCGCAGAGTCCTCTTACCTGAAAATACACAACACCCACAATAGACAGACATCCCTGTCCCTTGCGGGATTCGGACCCATAATCCCAGTAAGCGAGCGGCCGCAGACCCACGCCTTAGACCACGCGGTCACCGGGATCGGCATTACAAATATTACAATATACAAAAAAAAATGTGTGGCAGGTGTGGTGAAATACAAATTAGCAGTTGCAGTAATCCAATATGAAAAGTTTACCCAATAAATCGTAGTAATCTGACGGTAATTTTACTTTTTTAGGTTGCACCTACGAAGGTTTGGTTTATGCGGAAGGTCAGCGAGTAGTCATCAGGGATGAACCATGCCTCAACTGCAGTTGCCGCCAGGGCTCACTAGTGTGCTACCTGCGTGTGTGTCGCCCACTGCCCAACCCACCGCCCCCTGAATGTATTCTGGTTCATCGCAAACATCACTGTTGTCCAGAGCTCGTATGCAGGGGTAAGTGACCCTTAAGACCACGTTTAAAACTCAGTGTCAAGTTAACCGAAAACGTCATAAAATAAGGGGCCCAAAGACTTCCGTACTGTTATACATGTTTTCTAAAAAGCCATTCGGTACGTGGCTGCAGGAAAGAACCACGCACCAGATGGCACAGTTTGTCACGTTTCCTGCGAATGCAGTAAATTTTATTGCCGCGAAAGAAGCAGAGAGTTAGCTCTACTGCTCCGAGCATGTTGGTACAGAAAATCTCAAAGAAAGGCTTTTCAAAGGATATGAACTGAAACATGCTACAGCTTTGCGTATTAAGCTGAGTTCCTGAATTTACTGAACTTGTAATACATTAGGATTTCGTTCTGGAAAACCAGGCTCTTCCCTGAGATAAGGAAAAAATGTGTGTGTGTTGTCTGAGATGTCCTGAGGTTTTTACGACAATTGTCATGTACAGTGACTTCGGATGTTGAAGATTTCAACCAAAGTACACTCCGTCAATTCCTAGACGACAGATTCCTTTGACCTTACGTTAAAACTACGAACTAGTAGCCATAAGGATTGGGGCGACCGTGGTGACCGAAAAACCGACTAAGCATTTTTAACTCACACACTGTGTAAGGAACTGGATCGATTCCACAGCCTTACCAAACATGGAGTGAAGAAGACACTCCATACATTTCCGGGGTTAACCAAATCACGCTTAGTTTCTGTACCTAAGACGCAGCTTGAAATACTTCGGTTATGTAGTGTGGAATGAGAGATCAATGGATGCATGTAGAATGTGGCCGGGGGATGATTCTGAGAAAGGCGCTGTGGCCCATTATTTAAGTTCCTGCTCCACCACTTACATGAAAAGCTCAAGAAATACACAAAAGTATAAACAAATCAGAACAGCTGACACTCCAGCATACGACTTAAACTGTACAAGAATCAGAGGTTACCAACCACAACTTGGTGTTTGTCAATCAGACCTCAGACACGTGCCTTTCGATGTAAACTATTCTTGCTGTAAGTGTTACGGGAGGAGCAACGTGCCACATGAATGAGAGTGTGTGTGCGAGGCGGGAAGTCTGCGGATGAATGGAAACAATCAGCACGGCATGTAGGCCATTCACCCGGAAGGTCACACGACGAGGTATCTTTCGGTCATAGTATTTCTTCAAGGTTAGGAATATTCACAATGAGAAGCAAACCGGTGTTAAACAGAATGAAAGAAGTTCTTCACAAAGACGTGCTGCTGCAGTTTCAGTTCCACCTGTGTTTATGTGTACGCATTTTACTATGTATGTAAGGGGAAGGCTGATGACAATAATGGAAGAAATGAAAAAAAAAAAAAAAACGAACAGAGAACTATATGAATAGAAAAGGTGTTATTCTTATCGTTATTATTGTCGTGACCATCAACTCTATTATCATCATCACGATCAACAGATATCATCATCATCATCATCACCACCACTACTGCCTCCTTTTCAGCAGGGACCGAGGACTCTTTCCCCGGGTGTAAAGCATCCTAGGTGTGAAGATGGCCACTCACCTCACTCTATCAACCATATTAACAATGACTTGAGCTACATTTTTACGCCCGTTATACGTCCTTATGGTGTAGACAGGGAAAACTTCAAGTTTACCCTGCTTGTCTTTATATCCTTTCAAACATCGCATGCGAATATGTACGTTACACGAGACAGTTAATAAATACATGTACTTGTTAATATTCATCAACCTATAAAATTTCAAATTTTTGGGAAAGTGGGCTGTTTTACGTTTTCAAAGCAATGAGAGGAAACGACATAACTTTCGCTGGCTAACGGCCTAACGTGCCGTACTGATCGATAAGTTGTTACGTAATTTTAATGTTTTGCTGACCGTGCATCTCATTATAATCTTAGTAATTAACCAACTTAATGCACAAATTCTTGTTTTATAATAAGTTTATTATATGTCTCTACATGTTTCGAGCACTATGTGCTCATCACCAGGAGGTCAAAATTTACTATACAGCATCTGGTATCATCACACTTGTAGGTGGCCGTCCCGTGCACAGGTGTGACGATACCAGATGCTGTATGATACAAATTTGACCTCCTGATGATGAGCATATAGTGCTCGAAACATGTAGAGACATATAATGAACTCATTATAAAACAAGAATTTGTGCATTAAGTTGGTTAGTTACTAAGATTAAGTTGTTACGTAAGTCAGGCGGCAAAACTAATTACTATATCAGACGGAATGAAAAAAGTGTACAGAAATAAGCGTCATGTACTAGGTAAGCCTGTGTGCAAAAATTTCTTTAATTGCCAGGTATGAAATTCCCATCCTTTTTGTGTGCCGTAGTATGTTTAGATCGTCTGTAGCCCGCCTGGCTGTACCGTAATTTTCACAGATTTCTCGTAAAGGGCATGATTTTAAGAAACTGAAGAGTATAATGATTCAGAATGTGGACTTACGATGCATTAAGGTAAAAGCTGATCCTGTCAACTATCTACCCACAATTTACACTTTTGCGGGTATGGTTCGATTCTTCTCCGAAAACAACCGAGCGCCAGAAGCAAGAAGTTTGTAACCGCTGTATGTGAAGATAATAATTTCTCTTCTTTCTATCACACAGAACAGTAATATATAATAAATATTACTTTTCCTCACAGTTTGACAAATTTTGGTGGAGCGGAATAGCGTGGTCGATATTACTACCCAGTAGGGGTTGAACGGTCCTGGGATCGAATGCCGGTGGGGGGGCAAAATTTTTCTCACCCGTTCAGAACGTCCCTTGGGCCCAACTAGCCTGCTATAAAATATGTACCCAGTCTCTTTCCCGGGCTAAAGTGGCCGGGGCGTGACGTTGACCGTCCACCCTATCTAGCGCGAAAATTAAAGAAAGAGTAGAGCTAAACCCCTATTCGCCGTTTAAGCCTTCATGCCCTGTTCCAGGGTGAACTTTACCTCACCTTTACCTATTGACATATTTTGCGAGATTTGGGGTCCTCATAGCCATCCTTCTGGGGTGTCACGATACTGCGCCGCATTACATGCAAGTCGAAGAAGATGCCGTATGGCACGGCGATTTCAGTCATTTGTAGCGTTATAACGAGAACAAAACGTATGAACCACACACATTGCCGAATTCTTCAAGAAATTAACTTTCCTTCGCTCCTGATCAGACCACTTAGGCATTAAAACGATATCAATTCAACACTCTCTCAATTACTACCGTCATGTGTAGGCTGAAGCTGAAACATCGCTACTGAATGTAAATCTTAGATGCAATTAACTTTCATGGCATTTCCTCAGCACGTGACCGCTGTGCTCAAAACATTGCTAAGTACAAGGAGCAAAGTCATTCCTACGATTCAAGTTACGAAATTCTCCTCGTTTTACAAAACCTGAAAGTTCTCTGTCATGTTCACAACAGATCGACATTCGTCCCTACCCTGAGCCAGATTAATCCAATCCGTGCCCCTTCATGCCATTTCCTTGAGATCTATTTTGATATTATCCGCCCATCTACGTCCAGGTCTTCCAATTCCCCCTCCTTCTCTCTCGCTCTTTCTTCTAGATTTCCCCACCAAAGACTCCTACGCATTTCTCTCCTCCCCATGACTTCCAATTACCCCCCCCCTTTCATTATTCTTGATTTCACCACCTTATAATGTCTGGTAAAGAGTACAAACCATTAAGTTTCTCACTACACAGTCTTCTCCAGTCTTCTATTATATACCTTCCTGCATGCCCTATTCTCGAAAACCCTCAGGCTGGGTTCTTTCCTTAATATAACAGACCAAGTATGATTGGTTCAGTAGTGGCTCAACCGAATGTATTTCGGCCTGTCTAATATCGTGAGCCCCATGTAGATTCAATGACTGACAGAAGTTGTTCTTCCTCCTATTTAAACATCGTGAGAATTTGGAAACATCGCCTTTCTTATCATTTACCAGGCTTGTAACCTGCCTTAAACTGTTTATGCCTCTACACAAGTTTATAATATTCTTGTCCTTAGTGTCTGTCTGAGGTTCACTAATTTTCCACTTAAATATTCCTTCGTCTATAAATAAACCATTATTTACTGCAGGTTTTTAGTGCCCCATTTTATCTAATCCTTTAATAGTTTCGAATATATACTAAAATTTGTAAACTAAATTACTGCACGAACTTTTTGGACACACCACGTAATTCGTCGGAGGAACCTCCCCCAAAACATAGGCTAATCTGGAAAACCAAGACGAAGAGGGGTTTTTTTTTTAAATTATGTCTTAAGAATGTTATCCGTTAATGTGAAGTAAATTCGTGTGTCTTTGGAATGATTCAATGGCAACGCCATGTTGCAACTTTGGACGTGGACACTTTTACGGTTGATTCAAATCTTCTAGAATACTGTGCCATATAGATTCGTACATAGAGATTCAGTGACGCTTGCTGCCTCTGCTTCAGGACAGTCCACTGCTCTTGCTTTCCTCTGTAGGTGGGGGCAGCAGACTCCTCTTAAAATGTATCTACTATCAATGTAGCCTGCGTCATATCCCAGAAGACTTGAGTCTTTATTAATACCGCTGTAGCAACGTCAAATTTGTCACTTTCACAGGCAATCAAATACACCGAAAAGTTATATATTATTCTTAAGCAGCTGTCACAGGTAGGCAACTGATTTAGTCGAATTCAGAATTTTGAAGTAACAAATCCTGTAGATATTGTGTAGGATTTCTGGAATAGGTGATGGTTTCATTGCATACCATTGCGTACATGGATATCACATCTCAGAAGAAACCTGGACACAATTTTCATTCCAACAGCAGGAAACGAACCTCAGAACGATGTGACCGAAGTCACTGTCACAGGAATTCCTTCCTTCATCCTATGAAAACAAAAATACGCATACCAACAGACCTAAAAAGTTAAAGGTAAAGGCAAAGTTCATCCTAAAACAGGCCATGAAGACCCAGAGGGGGAATAAAGATATAGCTCTACTCTTTCTTTAACCTTGGCACTAGATGGGGTGAGTTGTCAACGCCACGCCCCGGCCGCTTTACTCCGAGAAAGAGACCCGGTACACACTGTATAGGAGTCCGGGTGGGTCCCAGGGCCGTTCTGTATGGGTGCGGAAAATTTCGCCTCCCACCGGGATTCGATCCCCGGACCGTCCAGCCTGTAGCGAGTCACTACACCGACTGAGCTATCCCGGCCCACATACAAACACACCTAGCCCTTGTATTACGAACGAATGTTTTACGCCTTTTTCTTTTAACGCCCTGGTAAATTTACACCAATTCTTCACTCGCCCTCCCTAATTTTCAGTTTAACGCCCTTTGGCTATCTGCACGCTTGGACGCTGCCGGAAGAATACGGGTCTCACGGCGAAAACAAAACCGAGAGGCTGCGTGCTCTCTCTAACATACAACAGGCACCGTGCGCTCACCGTTTAATTCAGATCCCTTGGTTTATTTGCACTTGTTTAAGTCTCTCTCTCTCTCTTTTTTGTCCTGCCTAAAAGCGCCACGATGATACACCCAATCGAGGAACAAAAAATGACAGACGATGAATAATCGCAGCAATAATTTTCCAGGTGCTAATAAGTATTATCGATCTGTGGGCAATAAAGTAATCGTGCAGTAAAGCCTGAGAGAGTGAAATTGATTGACGGAACATCTATGACAGCGATGTTAAGGAAAATATACCATCCGTGATAAGCCTCGTAACTACGAACCAGGTTGGAACTGAAAACTGAGACAATGACGTACAACAGTACGCCTGAACTAACAATCATACCTACATATTGAACTGACATAAACGAAATCCTAGCCTTACACCAACAATGAAATTAAAGACGATAATAAAGCGACAGCCCTTTAAAGGCTGTAAGAGTGGGTTCAGTCACTCGTGACAACGACGACAAGTATACGCAATTTTTTACAATTCTCTTTAATTTACATAAGCTAAAAAGCAGTATTATTTCTATATTAATATCAGCAACAAAACAATAATAAATACATGCGCATATACTGCATATGCGCAGGCTGTCACTAGTATATTTGCACCTAAACCCTACCAATCTCGTTATTTCTTATGTGTAAAGGTTTATCTACGCCCATTTTCTCAGGAACGCAGCTAAAGTATAAAAGAAAGACTAGGTGTATAAAGAAGGACATTACGTATAATGCAATGGAAGCTTAAATTATCGCATTCCCTTTTCATTCCAGTAAAAGAAACTGATAGGCACTGAAGAAACTGCCATTTTTTATTCCACATGGAACGGAATCACTAACTCACATATGTGGCTGTGGTTCAGAATGTAATGCATTCTAGGACTGTCAATAAAAATATAAAGTAGGAAAAGAGAATTGAAAGCTAACTAAATTAAAAGAAGTCCGTCTCAGCAGGAGTTTTAGGTGTGAGCCTCCATGCACAAACCACAATAAGATCTTTAAATAAGTTCAACAGCTTTATGAGCACATCACACTTGCCACCTTCTACTATGCGATCAGCGATATTTAAAGATGGGGAAATACGGATTGGTGACCAAGCTGTGGTAAGATGACGTGTTACCAACTCAACAAAAGCAAGAGTCCGCTCTAAAGTCGTGACATTTATCAACTGCAGGATTCATTACAGATTACCTTCAGTTCAACGGTAAGGCGTTTGTCTTATACTAGAAAATTACTGTATCGCACTCCAGTGTGGAAAACTTTTGAGGCATTTCAGTTTTTCCTGAATATATTTCAGAAAAATCCTCTCTTTCCAGACCGGTTTTCGCTAATCACCTTATGACTCAGTGACAACAACAGAACCCCACTCTTCCAAAAGAAAGAGCCGAGGGGTAAGGCAAGTGGTCACGAAGAAAATAAACAAAATAAACACATATAACATTTGTAACAAATAAGGCCATACCGAGTAGTACAAGACTGCGGATAAAAGAGCAACACGGTTGGGAAATTTGAGGTTGGCACAAAGGAGTTTATGAAGACTAAGTGTTGTGGATACTTAGCCGTGCCGACCGGGCGTAAAATCCAAGGAGGTTTACATTTCCAAGAACACCGCTATCTCAAAAATCCATCAGAAGCACACACAGAACGGTGGTACTGGAAGAGTGGTTAAAAATGCAAACATCTGGAAATAACCAGGCATCTGAAATGCGCAAGTTTTGTATTGGAACGGAAGTGCCTAGTCAATTGTTCCCCTAGTTCCTGGCTTTGAAAATTACTGAGAGAATCCCACACCAAGGAATTGTCGGTGTGTAAAATACGCGAGACATCAAATTTGAATATTACTCCTACTGCCATAAATTGTAAGAATTACCGCCATTTTTTTCCATTGACTCATAATAATTTTTTTAAATTGTTCAGTTTCAAATTAATAGCTGTATATCATACAATACTGGAGAATACGACTTAGCAGGAAAATTGCATCATCTCCATCAAAGGACAACGACGTGCTTTTTGTTGACACGGGGCAACTGATCACGCCAGATTAATGAGCGATAAGGAATTATATGTGGAACAATTAGATGTCCAATCGGTAAATTTACCCTTTTCCATAATACACATTTTGCAACCTATTTCGAGTAGAAGCTCTAGGCCATTCTGGTGCGAACATGTTTGATATTCAAGAAAAGTGTAAGAAATATGCTTTACGGTAGTTATGTCATTTTAACAACAGAAATAACAAGGTGTTGTAGAAATACTATGAAATTAACAAAATTCAAGAATTAAACAGCCATTATTTGTGGCATAATGTTTAAAAGCACAAGAAGAGGAAAGCCAAAGGACAAGTAATGATTCTTTAAAAAGACAAATAATATAGTTCAGGGAATAATAGATGCCAGTAATTTCAATCTGTAAACGCTGATTTTCTTTTCCAAAAAATTCGTCTACACGTTCACCAAAGAAGTAAAAGAGTGATAGTGTTATTATTTCCATAGTGTTATACATTGCCCCTGTGTTGTAATGAGCACGGACATATTTGTTTCCAAAATTTTGTAATTAGCTCCTTTTCAGGATTTGCCTTACCGCCTTAATATTTGTATAACAACACAATAATTAAGATCTGACGTCTCCTGGATGAGTTATGTTGTTTTCTTGTATTACTTTAATCACCTATTCGCCACACTCATATACATGTATATCCCGCAGACGCTATGTACGAGGGGGTGCTGATAAGTCCTTAGCCCAACCTACTTCCTAATGTCGTAGGACGGAATCGATAGTGTCGTTGGAATGAGGGGCCTGTTCATGTGCAGAATTGCAAGTCTTTTCTTGTTAAAGAGGCCGATAGGAATCATGTCAGGCGACGCGCGCGATTTCAACATCGAGACGCGAGCTGTCATCAAGTCCCCACCCCTGCAAGACAAGGCGACGAAGGAAATTCACGCCATTCTCACAGAAACACTAGGGGAACATGCACCATTGTAGCCACCGTCAAAAACTGGGTGGCTCAGCTTAAACGTGGTGATTTTTCCACCTGTGATGCGCCTCGTCCTGGACGACCCAAAACAGTGACCGACCACCCCGCAGATTATTGATCAAATTCACGAGCTGATCTTGGAAGAAAGCCGGATTTCGACTAAATCAATAGCTGAACAAATGGGCATCTCGCGTGAGCGGTTTGGGTCCATCATTCATGAGATCTGGACATGCGGAAGCTCTCCGCGAAGTAGGTCCCGAAATGCCTGAACGCGGATCAAAAACGTCAACGGTGCCAGTCGTCTGAGCAACTTTTGGAAATTTTTCGGCGCGATCCAAATGATTTCCTGTCGCGACTGGTGACCATGGACGAAACCTGGTTATATCACTATGACGCGGAGACAAGGCAACAGTCAATGGATTGGCGGCATGGCGGCTAACCCCGTCCCAAAAATCCGCTGGAAAAGTTCTCGCCTCGATTTTTTGGGATCAAGACGGCATCCTCCTCATTATCTTCCAAAGGACCAAACTATCAACGCCGAGTATTACTCATCTCTGCTGGTGCAATTGAAGGACATTTTGAAGGAAAAACGCCGCGGGAAGGTCACCAAGGGGATCTTGTTCTTGCACAAAGCCCCGGCTCACCAGGCACTTGCAACCCAGAAGAAACTGACCTACCTGGTCTTCCAATGTCTTGATCACCCACCCTATTCTCCGGATCTGGCCCCGTCGGGCTACCACCTATTCCCTGGACTGAAAAAACAATTGAAAGTTCGCCATTTTTCGTCCAACGCGGAGGTCATTGCTGTCGCGGAGAACTGGTTGGACGGACAACCTTCTGAATTTTTTTTTGAATGGCTTGCGAAAGTTATAGCAACGGTATAAGGAGTGTATTGAGCGTCGTGGGGAGTATGTTGAATAAATCCCGAGTTTGGTCGCTGTAGCTTGTTTTCTGCTTTGTCGGGCTAAGGACTTATCAGCACCACCTCGAAGATGAGATAAGACAGCATGGCTACATAAGCCACACTGCCGACATAAATATAATGTTCTTGTTTCTTTCTTCGTAAAATTTAGGACGCTTTGAAAAGCTCACTCCTTAATTCCCTAGGTAATTTTCTTGATTCACAGAGAGGTTTATTTTTACATCCATTAGGTACAAGTTTGTTACATCGCAACAAATCAAACAGCAGTGGAAAATACAAATTATTCTTCGTTTATTTACTTGATTTTATCTTCTTGCGTGTGAAAGCTAAAGATTTAACGATTTAAAGCAAAGTGGGTGTAGTGAGTACCAGTTGCTGTGACATTAAAACTGATATTCATTCTGCCTACACAGTTTATTTTTCGTGAGTTTCTCAGAATAAACAGCGAATATTTTCCAGAACCGACTGGTCTTTGCAGTAGAGATACAGTGTTTATGTGATATTTGGACTGAACTTATAGGCATTATTTAGACCAATTTTGGAGTTAAAATAGTTAAAGACTAATGTTTTTCTGTGCACTTCAAAATTAACACTTCTAGCTTTATACAAATACGTCAGTATTTTAAGGCTAAATTATTTGCATCACCGGAAGACAACTAGCGATAAGCCTATCTATAGTCATAACGCTTAATTTCAAGATCATAAACACAGGCAGGAGCTTCTAGGCTAAGATGGGTCCTGCGGGCTGGCGGATTCACATTTCAGAATGCTCCCCCGAATCCCAAAGAAAATTCAAAATGAGATCATACATGAAATTATGGTAATGTGTCAACCATGAAAGTAAAAATGTTATGCACTTATCATAATGTAATTATCATATGGTCGAGAAATTAGCTCTCCTTTTTCCTTGAATACCATAAATCTAAGCACTATTAAAAAAAATGATCAAGCCTTGTCTCAAGTTTCATATGTGAATTATGTCGTTTGCTACTTTTTGTTTTTATGCTTTGCAAGTAGTGGTTTCTGAATTCCTTAATTTTCTGATCTGTAAAAGAAGATAAAATATTTTTAACATAGATACTTGCAATATGAAATCTTACGGAATGAAAACGTAACTACCAAATAAAATACTGTTTGGAGACAGAAATAATCTAATTTATACAAATCGTATTGAATTAAACCGTCTTTACACAACACAATTGACAGTTTTTATACTACAACTGGTTACATCAGCAACATGTTTAGGCCTTGTTTGGCCATCATCAGGCTTAAAAAGTTAGTATCAGTTAAGGTACATAATGTTGCTGTACCGATGGGACCCCATGGTTTACATTGTCTCTATGTCTTATATTAAAAAAATTATAGAGATTCAGTTCCTACTGTATAAATAACATAGTAAATTTCAAGTATTAAGACCGTTTGGTTAGTGCTTAATAGGGATATAATCACTGCTTTCTATATTGAGAATCATACGTAACACATCAATACACCGCACATAATTTTTTAGAGTTAAAAGTGGCGGTCTACTTTAGTACTAAAGGCAGAAAATACAACAGTAAGAAAATTGCGTTTCAGACATCCAGATTTGATACCAGCTTTTTCAGAGAATCCTATTGCATGCAGCCATGCGCAGAAATGTAGGTAAGATAGTTCTAAATTACTGTCTTGTTTCAGATGGAGGAACATCAAAAAAGAAACTGGAAGCACGATCTGATTTAACACTAGGAGGAACTGATGTACATACAGGCAGAGGTAAGGCTGAGGAGTGAAGTTTATCCTGTAAGATTGCATTGCACTGCAAGAGTAAATATTGGCAGTACTGATCTAATGGAGTACACAGAGAACATTCAAAAACAAATAGTTTACTATCCGTCCAGCACAGTCACTTTTAATTTAGAAACAGCTACACGTTTCGGTCGTTTACGACCATCATCGGACCACTAATACAATATTTTAAAATAAGGTACAATGCAACACACGTATATTCACCAGGTGGTTTCCCTCTGTAGAATCCCACAAGTTTACAATGTCTATTAAAACATGAAGTTGTAAAATCTGGTCGTATAGTAGCTGATGGTTATAAAATTATTGTAGATCTTGTTCAGAGTATAACGATCAAGTTAAAATATTAAACTATAAAATAAAGGTATTGAATAATTTCATTTATGTATATAAATTAATAAGTTGTAGGCTATGTGATACAAAGTAGATTTAGTATATATATACATGTATATAAAACGAGGAACTTCGTGAACTTGGCCGTATTAAGGTCTTGGATTTTTGTGCTTATGTCTTATATCTGACTTTTCTTTGCACTGAGTCTTTTTATTCTTGTATGTCTCTTATGTGAAGCTCTAATTGGTATGTAGAGTGTTGTGATTGGCGTATTGGTTGCGCGATTTCAGGCTTCCGCAGCGAAGTACATGAGAACTGCGTTCTTATGGGCTATTACACAGCGAGTAGTGGTAATTCCTTGCAGACGTTTCGGGACAACCCATCGGTCACGTCTTCAAGAATCGGTTGTCCCAAAACGTCGGTATGGAATTACCACTACTCGCTGCGTAATAAACCAGAAGAGTGCAGTTCTCGGTGTGTTGGTCGTTCACGTTGCGCCTGACAGCCTATGACACTGTGAGAAGGAAATGAGGCCTGGTAAAGATAATGTGCTGCAATTAGCATTATGCAGCACTAAACATGATGTTTGTAACAGCCATCTCCATTAATATTTATTTCATGACTATGAATAGGAGAGGACAATGACTGGATTTACAAAACAACTCTCACATCGTTAGATAATAAGCAACCTCAACAAGCATGAGGGGTGAGGTTCTTGTGGAACAAGCCTTGCAATATAGGTGCACACCCACACACACACACACAC
>Ga0123355_10011104_pt1 | contig 13869 bp, 14 predicted proteins | sample TergutEmb28metaG_3_FD_89872 | JGI IMG/M metagenome (GOLD analysis project Ga0123355, IMG submission 89872) | Embiratermes neotenicus P1 segment gut microbial communities from Petit-Saut dam, French Guiana - Emb289 P1 | ecosystem: Host-associated > Arthropoda: Insects > Digestive system > Gut ... | reverse complement strand
CCTGCCATACTAAAATGCCATATTTATCACAAGCATTGTAGAAATCCTCGCTCTCGTACATACCCCCGCCCCATACACGCAGCATATTCATGTTAGCGCGACATGCGGCTTGAATATAAAAATCCATATCTGCAGGCGTTACCCGGGTAATAAAAGCGTCGGCAGGAATCCAATTTGCCCCTTTAGCAAAAATGGGTACACCATTTAGCACAAAGCGAAATTGTGCCCCATGTTCGTCTGGGGTCGTGTCTAATTCAATTGTACGCAGACCTATTTGCTTGGTTTGAGAATCAACGACTACACCATCTAAAAATATTTCCATCGTTACGGTATAAAGAGGCTGACTGCCTAAACCATTGCACCACCATAGCTGGGGGTTATCTATTTTTATGGAATGATGCAAACTGCCCCCATTCACAGAATAGGTTGAAATGCCGCCATCGGGTGATTGCAATGTAATTTTACCTTGCACCGGTGAAGCTTCAAGCACTTGAGCAGTTATTGTAAGCGCTACCTGACCCTGGGAGTGATGCTGAATAATACGCAAATCTTCTATTCGCGTTTCATATGCTTCTAATTTGATGGCGCCCATTAACCCCGCCGGGGGCAATTCCGGCCCCCAGTCCCATCCAAAGTGGCATGGAGTTTTGCGAATGTGAGCCGCACCCCTTCTATTGCCAAATGCACCTTGCATCGGCTCTTTGGCTTGGTTATCTGCCATAAAAGGATAGGGATTTTCTATCATAATTTCTATTAAATTTTCTCCAGAAACCAGTAATGGTTTTGCATTTAACCGCCATGTTCGGTTGATATTATTTGTTTTGCCAAGTTCCTTGCCATTGACCCGCAAGGTGCATAGCGTGTCCAAACCATCGGCCACCAGATCTACATACGCAGTCTCCAACCAATCTGCAGGCAAGGTAAAAGACCTAGCATATGTGTATTGATGGTGAGCCAATGGGGTAGATTCTGTTTCATTCATACCCCAAAAAGGGTCTTCCATGCCATTTGCCATATAATCTAAATAAGTACACCCTGGCAAATTGCCGGGGATTGGGGAATTGTTACCCTGACTTAATTGCCAACTTCCTGCTAGATTTATAATTTTCACGGCTATCGTCCTTTCAAAGATAGTTTTATCTCATCACGGTTTTTGAAAAAAACGTCTAATTATAAGCGGATAAACTACCGTAAGCCATATTACCATTAAGAAATATCTGACAACATCTATAGGGAGTGACCTACCGATTAGTCGTACGCCTTCTTGTATTGCCAGCACACCTGCAAGGCCAAGTATAAGCTTTATCACTTGCCACAGAATGCTTTTTGTCTTGACTGAAAAGCGAATATACAACCGTTCGATATACATACCGATTCCAAAACCGATGGCTGCACCGGCAGTTCTTACACTGTCTCGAAGCTGGCTTGGCTCGGATAAATTTCTTGCGTATAATGCTGCCGCAATTACAATTACTAAAATCCCAAGTCCTATGAAAACTGCGGATAGAATAAGTTCACGTTTTTTGCAAGTGGCCTCTTTGGGAATTATTTTGAGGGCAATCCAAATAATTGCAAATGTTATTGCGAGGGACGCAACCACATCGGATAGGAAATGTACGCCTAGGTATAGTCTGGAAACAGCGACTAAGAAAGCCAACGAAAATAGAATTATTTTAACAGCTATTAGCTTTAATTGCGCCCCAAGAGAACCAAGAATTGCTGCCGCATTTTGGGTGTGACCACTTGGGAAGGTGTAACCAGTCGCCATGCGGGTTGCACCGCCAACAGGCTCAAATGTTGGATCGACAACCCAAGGCCGCGGTAAGCGGAAGACTATTTTTAACCCCTGAACAGCAAGGCTAGATAAAAAGAATGATGTCGCGATTATATAGCCCATGTGCTTGTTTATACACCAGTAAATTATGCAGATTGTTACTACTAGAATTGTTTCTTCCCCAAGGCGAGTGATTAGGCCGAACGCCGTATCAAGGAATGGAGAACGGATGGTTTCTAGGGAGTGTAGTATTGGCATGAGGTCACCTGTTTCTGTCGTTTTTTAGACATGGAATGCCCTGTGCGCTCAATGTATCATGATTGCTATTAATACACAAGCCATTTCGCAATTCAGTTGGTTAGCCACACTACCCAACTGAATTTTTCCTAATAACACCTAACACCCCTTGACATTGACCCTGGGTCAACTTGTACAATAGCATAAGAGGTGGTTTTATGGAACTAATCAGAATCAATGAAGTCGTAGAAACATTTGGCATTTCAAGCCGGACATTAAGATACTACGAAGAAAAAGGACTGCTTTGGAGTAAACACCCGGATAACAGAGCCCAAAGGCATTACGATAAAGCCGCATTGGAAAGGCTGAAGCAAATTATTGTGCTGCGCAAGCTGCAAATTCCTATAAAAGATATCATTGTAATATTTGAAAGTGAAAACATGTCAGCGTTAATACAATCCTTTGTAAACAAGTTAGACGCCCTTGATGTTGAAATTACCGCGTTATCTGAACTTCGGAAACTTGTAGATGATTTTTTACACAAAATGCTTATAAGTGGAGTAAAAAAAATATCGGCGATCACCTTGCTTTACGAAGAAACAGAAAAGCGGCTCGCTGTGGCAGGAGAACATGGATCGATTACATTTGAAAGACTTTCAGAGGTAAGTTATAACGCGTTAAAATTGCAAGATGTCCGAATTATTCGCCTCCCCCCTATGCATGTGCTCACTTCTCGGTTAAAAACAGGCGAATTAGAAAATTTGGATTTAGACAAAATGCAAAATTTATTTAGTTCCTATGGTTTTTTACCAACTCCCGGGTTAAGAGATTGTTTTATGCGTAAAGAATTAAATGCCGACTGGATTATGCTCATAAAAATTCCCGATAACTACAAGAATGAAACTATCTATTTAGACGAAACTATGCCAGGAGGGTTATACGCCATTGCTTCCACTTTTTTCGAAAACTTGGATGATACCTTCGTACAATTAAGAGCGTGGATAAGCGACAGCAGCGATTTTTATGCAGATACAGAACGCCCTGAAATGCTTGAAGAAATTCTGCCCTGGGATATAGTAAAAAAATTAAATAAATTTCAACAAGATGTTTTGATACCGATACGCATTAAAAATAATGAGGAGGAATAGTGATATGAGCAATATCGCAGAACTTCAGGAAGTAAGCATGGAAACCCTGCGTTTTATGCGCGGGAAGTACGCATTGGATGAAATTGCAATAGATAAAGATCGAAAAGGCACGCACTTAGGCGGTGTAAAATTCCGTAGAGGAGGCAAAACAGTTGTCGCCATTTATATATATGAAAATCGTTTTGATTTTCTTGTAATTTTCGGCAAAGCAGAACGAGAAAAATTTGAAATGCAGCGTGGAGCGTTTCCTCAGGTAATACAAGAAATCTATGATAATAGCAAAACATACCACGATGGTAAATGGATGATGATTCCCATATCTGATTTAGACACACTAGAAGCTGTCAAAAAACTTATTCTTATTAAGAAAAAGCCAAACCGTAAATCCTTTCCAAAAGATCAGGCTATATACGGCCATTGCGGCCATCGTTGCGACCTTTGCGTATATTATGACGGTGACACAATAAGTGAGACATTTCGCATGGAATTAATAGAGCGAATGAAGCGTGTTTATTCTCATGAAATATCATTTGAAGGAGAGAACAAAAACGCTTTTCTTTGCTCCGGCTGTACAGATTTGCCACCAAATGATTCCTGCCACCAAAAAAAGTGTGCTGAAAATAAAGGTAATGAAAAATGTGTTAACTGTACAAACTATCCTTGCACCAAAGCAACAGCAGGATTACCACCAAAAATAGAACCTAAAAGTATTTTGGCGGAAGATGTTACCTGGGCAATTCTGCCTTATGTGGAGGGACAATATGGAAATTAATAAAGATGTTATGAAGGATCCGAATACACAATTAACAGAAGACTTTTTAAATGTAATCTTAGGAGACAGCTTTGCAGCCTGGAAAGTTTTTAACACAAGCTTGACAGATTATGATATCTCCCTTGAGTGGCGATATTACAAAGACGGCGGCTGGCTTGCAAAGTGCACTCATAAGAAAAAAACTATCATTTGGGGTTCTGTATCCGAAGGATTTTTTTCTGTGAGTTTTCTTTTTTCTGAAAAGGAACATATTCGCGCAGGTGTACAAGCACTTGATATTTCTTCAGAGTTAAAAAATTCTACGATAAGCAGCCCGAATAGAAAGTTTTTCTCAATTCCGATAGACGTATATAACGAGAATCAGCTAACAGACGTGTACAAGTTAATTGACTATAAAAAAAGTGTTTAGCCTAGTATCCCTATCGCACCTTAGCATTCGCTATCCAAGACTACTATAGCAACCTTTTGTCCAATATATCCACGATGAAAACCAATTTGCCGCCGGGCATGCCTCATGTGGCTAATTTTGCATACAATATAATCGGCGCTTCTGCAGCGGTAATTCCTACAGAAGGATTAAACGCATATTTGGGCTATGGTCTCTTCAAAGAAATTTCTTATATGTTTGAGGCAGAACCGGACGACCACGATCTCAATCAATTTGTGCAGACTACAAGGCTTGACATAAACTCCCTGGGGGCAGAAATTTCTCGCGAACTGCCGCCAATAAAGCTGGATTTTGCCGCAACGGACTATTATAGCCATAAAAACGTAATAAAGACAAACCGTGTAAATGTAGACGAAAAACTAACAGATCTTTATAACATCGCAAAACGTGAACTCATAAAATTCCGCACTGTAGAAATTAAAAAGCGATTAAAGACAGAATTGCGGGCAACATTTATAAATCCTACTCAAGGCCCCATTTATACATCCCGCCTTATTGCAAGCAACACCGGCCCATGCCTTGTGGCAAGATTAGAAGCCTGTCAGCAGCACCTGCGGGAAAAAATACAGAGCATGAAAGATGAAATTGACGCACTTGAACTTGTTGCAGAATCTAAATTCGCCGAAGCTGCAAAAGCAATTTTCTTAACCAGGGAGTCTAAGAAAAATGCCTATATCGAAGCAAAAATAAGGGTATACCAAGCACGGCTAACTCGGGATTCTTACACTGCGTTAATTGACGTATATAAAGACCTTAATACAACGCTGGCAGATGAAAACGATAAAATTTATGACTTATATGTAGAAATTTTGCAGGAGATAAACAAAATTTTTACTAACAACACAAAGCTACTTTGCCAGCCAATAGAAACTGACACTCAAAAGTCGTATTACTGGGATATTATTGATGTGACAGACGCTGTGCCCGAAATTGACGAGGCTTTGCAAAAAATTGGCGCGGACTCATTAATCAGAGATTTTGCAAAGGCGTTACTAGAAGAAAGTGCGAAATTTTTAAGCGAGACTCAGCTAAATATAACCGGAGCCATATCTGACTTTATTTATACACAGTTTAGCGACATTTTGGCACGCACAATGTCTGATTACCTAAGCATAAAATATGGCAACGACCGCAATATAGAACATATTATTGAGGCAGAAATCGCTCCGCGTTTATTCAAAGATGCTAAGCCGGTGTTTAATTTGGATAATGCCGCTGGGTTATTCAATTTCCCAAGTTATGGCATGGTCAGCGTACCTTACAACACACCAGACATACAGCGGGGAATTGAATCTTACCAGCAGCACGCTCTGTCAAACTTGCGGTTTAACATTCGCAAAAGTAACATAACAGACCGAATTTTCTGGCTTAATACACAAAATGGTGTTCCACTATTTGCATTTACGCCCATTAAAGTTTACGAAGAATTATACGAGCGCACCATTTCTACACGCGAGGGAGTTGGGCGACATTTAGTCATGTCTGATTACGAAAGTTGGGTTAATCTCCCCTCCCCCATCCCCGAAAAATTATGGGGTGACACCTATCATAATCCAAGGCAGAAAGTTTTAAATGACGATGCCAGAGCAGTTTTCAAAACAGGCATATCTAGCGGAAGTATCCGAGAATTAGCCGGACAATTTATCTGTATAAAATCTGAAAACTGGGATCTTTCAAAATATAATTTTGATATAAAAACCGAACCGCAAATCCTCTATACCGCACTTGATGAACTTACAAAACTTAGAGAACATGGATTACCCCCCCTCACCCAGCATGTAATTTTTACAACCCCAATTTTAGAGGAGGCCGAAGCCCATTTCATACGAAATGTTGGCCTAATATCTCTTATAAAAACGGAAAATACAAAATACGCAAAAATTGTTCGCAAAGCAGATGAAATTAGCGCACTACTTTCCGAAAATGAGGGAGAAAAGGGCTTAATTAGCAATTTTTTGCACGCGCTAACCTGTGAGGCCATCGTAAAACGCGGTGTCCACTTTATTTACGAAAAGGAACTTGAAGAAGATCCATGGCCACATTTTGTAAACCTCATTGAGCAGGCTGATTATCCTGAATTTGCTATGTTTGAAAGCTACAAAGCACTAAGCAACGCTCAGCAAAAAACCATAAAAGAAAAAGCCAAGCATAACGAACATGCATTGGCTGCAGATAAACTATTTATTAATTTAAAGAAATGGCAAGGGAAAATAGCGCTGCGTAAAAACCTGTTAGACAAAGACATGTACAGCCACCCAAATGGCAAAAAACTATATGGTTTTTATCGCAATGTGTTGCTTCGACTCAATTCACAAGTAATGGCTATGCAGGGGTAGGAACAATTTTAACATAAAACTTCCGATTCCTTGGTGGGTCAAACTCGCAAAAATAAACTCCCTGCCAAGTGCCCATCACAGGTTTGCCACCTGCAATTATAATTGTCTCACTTGCGCCTATTGCACTGGCCTTTAAATGTGCAGAACTATTTCCCTCACCGTGCTTAAACTCTGCACGGTTGGGAAATGCCTTATCCAACCCCAAAAGCATATCAAATACAACATCAGGGTCTGCATTTTCGTTAATCGTAATTCCAGCTGTGGTATGAGGGCAAAACACAATTGCGATGCCATCGATTACACCGCTTTCGGCTATTGCTCCATGCACCTGGGCCGTGATATTGTAAAAATCCTCGCGTGGGGTAGATATTTTATATTCTCGGATCATTTTATAACTCCGGCAGTACAATCTCAACTTCCTTACCCAATTGAGATGAACGATAGATGCCATCAACAATGGCTTGATTGTATACGGATTCTATAGTCGGTATCGGCGCTGGTCCATTACTTACAATCGCATCACAGAAAGCTTTACATTTGTTAAAAAATCGATCGTCAGACGGCTGCCTAAGTGGTATAGACGTTTCGCTTAATTGTCCAGCAACATCGCTATACATAAACATTGGGCCTATTGTGCCATCCCATGCGCCGCCCCAACCTGTGCCAACACCAGCTGGTTTTATTTTTAAGCCGGCATCCGTGCCAAAAAACATTGTATCGCCCATTGCGTCCATATGCATGGCCCAAGACATTCTAAAGTCTAGTGCGATATCCCCTTCCAAGCGTATTAGCGCCACAGAAAAATCGTCTACAGAAAAGTTTTCTGAATCATGGAAATATTTTGGATTTTTACCAAAACGGTCAGATGCATAGGCGGAAACAGTAAGTGGCTTTGGATATCCAATTGCAGAAAGCACCATGTCCAAAGAATAACATCCGATATCTGCAAGTGCCCCTACCCCGGAAAGTTCCTTACGGATAAATGTACCACCGGGTATGCCGCGCCTACGGCCGCCGCCTGTTTGGATGTAATATACATCGCCCAGTACGCCGCTGCCCACAATTTCTCTTACTAAATCCATGTTGGGGTCATACCTTGGCTGAAAGCCTATTGTAAGTATTTTTTTGGCCTCTTTAGATTTTCTGTACATTTTTATTGCATCTTCCAAAGTTACTGACATCGGCTTTTCGCATAAAACATGCACACCGGCATCTAATGCGGCAATTGTACATTCTGCATGGGTAGTATTGTATGTGCAAATACTTACACCATCAAGGTCCAGTGCTAACAAATCCTCGTTATTGTCAAAGGCTTTAACATCTGTTAAGCCAGCAGTGTCAAAAAATTTGCGCGCTTTACCCGGTACTATGTCAGAACCACCAACGATTTCAACCGCATCAGCCATACGCAAGTAAGACTGCAAATGCGCATTTGCAATGCCCCCTGTACCAATAATTCCAATACGTAATTTTTTTGCCATTCTACCTTCTCCTTTATTTTAAATTTATGCCCCTTTACATGTATTAGCTATATGGGCGACCAAAAACATCATCTACATGGGCTGTATGAACCCAGTCATTAACCGGATTATCTGTTAACCATAGCTCTTTTAGGTTTAACAATCTAACAAGGGGGGCAATATCTTTTATATGGTTAAAGTGAAGCAAAAGTGTCGTTAACTTCTTCAATTTAGAAAGAACGCTTATGTCTGTAATTTTATTTTTATCTAAACAAAGGCGGGTTAAATTCATTAAATTGCCAAGGGGTGTTATATCACTAATTTGATTTGTGCCTAGGTCCAAACGTGTAAGCTTTTTAAGTCCTGTAAGTGCTGACACATCTCTAATTTGATTGCCGCACAGGTTTAAATCTGTCAATTTTTTAAGACTGGCAAGCGGCGTTATATCACTAATTTGGTTAGAAAATAATTGCAAAAATGTTAAGTTAACCAATTCGCCAAGGGGTAAAATATTGTTTATTTGGTTCCCCTCTAAGTCAAGATGAGTCAATTTTGTTAGTTTGGAAAGGGGTGCTATATTTTTTATCTTTAAGCCACTTAATCTTAAAGCCTTTAAGTTTTTCAACTCGGTTAGTGGCGTAAGGTCACCTATTTTAGTCGGATACAATGCAAAGTCAGTCAAACTAAGGCTCGTTAAATTTGTCATATACTGTAAAGATGCAATGTCATTCTTAGTTAACTTTCTAATAATTATATTAAGTTCTGTTAATTCTGTACTAAATTGCTCTCCCTGAATTTTGATAAAATCTGGATAATCTGTTTCTTTACTTAATCCCATTCGAAAACCTTCTTTCCTAAATATGCACGCTCTGCATTCAGGCCCCCTCTAATAGAGTCAGACCTACACAGATGCCATGCTATGATGGAAAAAGAAGTTCGCTTTTTCCCCCCATTAAAGCTACTCAAGTGGATATATGTAGCGATTCTAGAGTACCACAAAAAACCGACTGCTTCAACATATAAAAAATCCCCTGGGAGGGAAAATTACACGCTCCAAGGGGATTTTGTCTAAAGCAACACTACTTACGCTTCCCATACATAATCTACATACTCAACTTCCGGAGGTATTGCAAAGTTTGATATCCACTCTTTATAGCAGTCTACGCACAGGTCAATTGTATGGACCTCCCCATCATATGGTGAATTATATCCCCAGTCCTTTACAATCGAAACATAATCTTCCAAATAACCAAATTTATCTTTTGCAACTTCGCGCCCACAGTAATTGCAACGCACGGTTGATAATTCGGGCACTTTAATCGATCTGTCAAAAAATGCTTTCATCCCAAAATTTCCCCCTCGTACTTTATTGCAACACTAGTATTCCTTTTTTGTCTAGCTTACACACAGGGAAAGTAAGGGCATTTTATTTTTCTTCACGCTTTTGGCCCACCTTCGCTTACGCCCTTACTTGAAATTGCAGAAAAAACTGTACATATTAAAATCCATAAATCGAAAAAAAATCCTCGCCGCTGTACGTACTCACCATCATAGGCGGCTTTTTTTTCTATTGTCAGCTCGTCACGCCCACTTATTTGTGCAAATCCTGTGAGTCCTACAGGAATGGCATTTGCACCATATTTATCTCGCGCTTCAATCAAATCATCTTGATTCCACAATGCAGGTCGTGGGCCAACCAAGGATATGTCGCCTTTCAAAATATTTAAAAGTTGCGGCAGCTCGTCCAAGCTGGTTTTACGTAAAAAGCGACCTACAGGTGTAATAAGCGATTCCGGGTTTTGTAAAAGATGTGTTGGCACATCTTTTGGCGCGGTTGAATACATGCTGCGAAATTTGTAAATCATAAAAAAGCTGCGATTTTTCCCATATCGCTTTTGTTTGAAAAATATCGTTCCAGAAGATGTCAGCTTTATAATTAATGCTAAAACTACCATTAATGGAACCCATAAAGGTGCCGATATTATAACCAATAACACATCCCAAACGCGCTTAACATACGGATACATTAAAGCCTCCTGTTGTCCATCTGTTTTATTATATTTGACCACTTTAATAAATATTCATAAAATTAAATTAATTCCGAAACTAACGACATTTCTATACTAATCCTTGTCCAAGCATGGCTTTCCCAGACTATAACAATATCCAAAATCTGAACAGGCAAATTATCCAACGCCTGTAAAAACCTAAATACATCCCATATGTAACCTTCATTTTCTGCCCTAAGACGGAGCTCTACCAAGTTCTCAAGTTCATAAAAATCAAAACCTATTGGTTCACCTACAAAAAATACCAACTCACGCAAATTATTATCTGTCGTAGCACTACTTATTTCAGAAAGTGTAGATGCTAACTCATCATAACCCAGCAACTGACGCGATTCATTTAGTACACGAAGCGCATTCAAATTGTCTTCATAGGCGGCTGCAAGCCTTGTGCTAGCCAAGTACCTATGCTCCATCATAGACAAGTTATTTCTTGCCTGGTTAACACTTTGTAATGATGGCGCAATAAAAAAATTTATAAAAACCGCAACAATAAAAACATTAAACAAAATAAATATCAAAACTTCTTTTACTTTCCAGCTACGGATCTCTTTTCCCTTGTTCACATTTTTCGCCACCTTACCATTAGTTATATCTAGGAAACATCACTTAAAACTGGCAATGTTGCATCTAACAGCCAGCTGACGATAATAGATTGGTCTAAAAATTCCATAATTTCTGAATTAATACCAACTATAAAAAATGTAGCAACAAATACGCCAACCCAAACAAGAAGCACACCAAAAACTAATCCAAATATAAACCCACCAATGCGATTTAATGTGCGTATAACTGGAATTCTATCAAACAAATTAAGCCCATAGCTAACAATATTCAAAACTATAAGTGTCAGTATAAATACCATAATAATTGATAGCGCGTTAATCGCCATACTCGCAAAAAATCCGGTTATGTATTCCTCCATAGTTGACACTCGCAACAACTCAAACATAGCCGGCGTATTATTAGAGTGCAACAATGAATGAAATATAGGTGGTAATTGCAGTGAATCTATAAGTGCTGCACCATAGGTTGCCACCTGACTATTAAAAAAACCATCTAAATTTATAGCATATGCAACACGTTCTTGAATAGATGAAAATAAAGGAGTTCTTCGCAAAGCACGCGCCGCGTATGGAAAGAGCATATAAGCAAAAGCAATTGCTATAGCGAAGGATATAATCCGATATATACCTCTAATTAACCCTCTGCGATACCCAACAAAAGCGCATAAAAGTATGAGTAGTAGTATTCCAATATCCAGCGTATTCATTCAAGTTCACCCTATTCTATGTAAAAAAGCAAGCAAAACCTATAGCGTTATGCTTGCGTATAATTGTTTTTTATATAAGTTCTAGTAACACCATTTCTGCGGCATCTCCACGACGAGGCCCCATTTTTACAATGCGCGTATAACCACCATTACGGCCAGTATATTTTGGTGCCAAATTTTCAAACATTAAGTTTGCTAAATTTACTTCTTTAGATTCGGCACGATTGCGCTTTTTACCTTGAGGTACTTTTTCAAGATGACCTACAGGTGTTTCTGTAACAGGGTACAATACACTTAATATTTTACGCCGCGCAGCTAAACGCGATGGTTTATCTTTTTTAATACTACGTTCTATTGAATCAAAAACCGTAACTTTACGTCCATTTTCCTCTATTTTTACACGTTTGCCACTTGCATCTTTCTGAGGCACTTTGGCAGTTACTGTTACAGTTTCAAAATTGTCTTGTTCTTTTATGGCGAGAGTTATCAGCTTTTCAGCTATGCGTCTCACTTCTTTTGCACGCGTTTCTGTTGTTACAATTTTACCGTGATGTATCAGTTGGGTGGTTAATGTACGTAACATCGCTTTACGCTGGCTAGATGTACGTCCTAACTTTCTATAGCCTGGCATGATATCTCTCCTTTTAATTGGAATGGACTAATCCAAACCACGACGCTCCAGTGGGGGAAATCCACTTTCGCTTATTTAAGTGGGGCTGCGCCTTCTAAAGCCCCTCGCTGCGTGAAAACACACAGTCGGCTTACATTAATAAATACTAGCCGTAAGGCGACTTATTATTCTTTATTTTACTCTTCTGTAACTTGTAGGGAAAGTCCTAAGTCCGTCATTTTGTTAAGCACTTCCTCCAAGGATTTGCGTCCTAAGTTGCGTACCTTCATCATATCCTCTTCGGTTTTATTCGCTAAGTCTTCAACTGTGTTTATACCCGCACGCTTTAAACAGTTATATGAACGAACGGATAAATCCAACTCTTCAATACTCATTTCGAGCATTTTTTCTTTCAAGCCTTCTTCACGTTCAATCATAATTTCAGCAGATTTGGCACTGTCAGATAAATCAACAAACAAATTAAAATGTTCAGTCAAAATCCTAGCACCTAAACATATTGCATCCTTAGGGCTAATTGTGCCATTGGTCCATACTTCCATTGTTAGCTTATCATAGTCGGTAATATTACCAACACGTGTTGGCTCAACATTAAAATTAACCTTACGTACTGGTGTAAAAATAGAATCTATAGGAATTAAGCCAATTGGCTGATCCGCGCTTTTATTTTTATCTGCACCTACATAACCATGACCTTTTTTTATGGTCATTTCAATAAACAGATTTGCATCTGCGCTATCTAATGTTGCAATAACTAAGTCTGGGTTTAATACTTCAACATCCGCATCTAGCTTAATATCTCTGGCATATACAACACCTTCGCCATTTGCTTCTATTGTAGCGGTTTTAACGCCAACTCCTTCACTTACATCACGCAAAGAGAGAGCCTTTAAGTTAAGGATGATTTCTGTTACATCCTCTTTAACTCCAGGTAAATGGCTAAACTCGTGTAAAACGCCGTCTATGCGTATATTACTGACCGCTGCACCCGGTAGACTTGACAAAAGTACACGTCTTAAAGCATTACCCATGGTGGTACCAAAACCACGCTCTAATTGATCTACTATGAAACGTCCATAATCATTGCCACGAGCTTCTTCTATCTCAATACGAGGTTTTTCAATTTCTAGCATCCTGTATAAAACCTCCCTTTAAATTTATAGTCAAACTAATGAGGAATTGTTCAAATATACTAAAAAAACTAAAATGATTACTTCGAATATAACTCAACAATAAGCGTTTCACGCACATCAATTGCTACTTGCTCACGCGTTGGTTTAGCATTTATTGTGCCACGTAAATTATCAGCATCCGCAGATAACCATTCAGGTACACTTCGTCCAGCCGAAACATCTAAAATATCTTTAAAACGTGTTAACGTTTTAGATTTTTCTGCAACCTGAATTACATCTCCAATTTTAACTTGATATGATGGGATATTAACCCTTTTACCGTTTACAGTAATAAGATTATGCCGTACAACCTGTCTTGCTTCTGTACGAGAACGGCCAAAACCAAGTCTGTAAACTGCATTATCAAGACGCATTTCTAATAAACGTACTAAATTTTCACCGGTAACACCAGGTGTGCGATCGGCAATGTCAAAGTACTTACGGAACTGCCCCTCTAATACGCCATATATACGCTTCGCTTTTTGCTTTTCACGCAACTGAATTCCATATTCTGAAAGTTTTCTGCGGCTTGTACCATGCTGGCCAGGTGCAGTT
>Ga0123355_10011103_pt1 | contig 13870 bp, 12 predicted proteins | sample TergutEmb28metaG_3_FD_89872 | JGI IMG/M metagenome (GOLD analysis project Ga0123355, IMG submission 89872) | Embiratermes neotenicus P1 segment gut microbial communities from Petit-Saut dam, French Guiana - Emb289 P1 | ecosystem: Host-associated > Arthropoda: Insects > Digestive system > Gut ... | reverse complement strand
GCGTCGATTCCATCCTGGCCAAACTCAACCGTTGCCGGCAAACGCTGGAGCAGATCCAGCCGGGCTGCACCGCGCCAAAAACACGCAAACGAAAGTCCAGCTAATTCTTGGACACTACACTAGTGTATCCGCTATACTGCCTGCTTTGCCGGAGGCCCTATGACCTATCGATGCGTCCTCAAGCGTGCATTCGTGATTGCGCTCTCGATATTTGCTCCCGCTCTGTTCGCCCAAACCAGGCCGAGGGCCCGCGATCTCGGCGTCCCTTTTGACGGTACGCCCGGACCCGAGAATGCGATCACCGATGTCAAAGGCGTCGAGGTCGGCCACACCACATTGATCTCCGGCGAAGGCAAGCTCGAAATCGGCAAAGGCCCGGTGCGCACCGGTGTCACCGCGATTCATCCGCGTGGCAAGGCCTCAAACGACGCGGTCTTCGCCGCCTGGTTCACGCTCAACGGCAACGGCGAAATGACTGGCACGACCTGGGTCGACGACTCCGGGTTCCTTAACGGCCCGGTGATGATTACCAACACTCACAGCGTCGGAGTCGTGCGCGACGCCGTGATCTCCTGGAAGGTCAAACACGGCTCGCCCGACATGGAAGGCTACTGGTGGTCGTTGCCCGTGGTCGCCGAAACCTGGGACGGCTATCTCAACGACATCAACGGATTCCACGTGAAGCCTGAGGACGCATGGCACGCGCTTGAGTCGGCGCATTCCGGACCGGTTGAGGAAGGCAACGTCGGCGGTGGCACGGGAATGATTTGCAATGAATTTAAAGGCGGCATCGGTACCAGTTCGCGCGTGCTCGACGCAAAAGATGGCGGCTACACCATCGGGGTGCTCGTGCAGTGCAACTACGGCTCGCGCCAGCAACTGCGAATCGCCGGAATCAATGTCGGCCGGGAGATTCCCGAGCACACCGTTTGGCAGAAGGATGTCGGGTCGATCATCGTCGTGGTGGCTACGGACGCGCCGCTGATCCCGACGCAATTGAAGCGCATCGCCAGGAAAGTCTCGCTGGGCCTAGGCCGCAACGGTAGCTACTCCGGCGACGGTTCGGGCGATATCTTCATCGCATTCTCAACGGCAAATCCGGGCGCAGTCGGCTCTCGGGGGCTACACCAGCTGACGATGATGCCGAACGATTCGCTTGATCCAGTTTTTCTGGCCACGGTCGAAGCCACCGAAGAAGCGGTGGTCAACGCGATGGTAGCCGCCGAGACCATGACCGGCATCAACAATCACACCGTGATTGCGTTGCCGCACGACCGCCTGCGCGAAGTTCTGGCCAAACACGACCGCCTCAAAAAGTAGAAAAACCGTAGAAGCAGAAGAGGGGCTAACCGCGTAGTCTGTTTCATCGCAAACCGTACTTACGATCCGACTCTACCCAGCGCAGGCTCACTTCCACTGGAAGCCCGATCCGTACCTTGTGCCAGTGCATCGTTTCAAATACGGCTAAGCTAAATCCCGCCGCCTGACCTGCTCGATCAGGCACTCGAAGTTCTGAGATCCCAATCACCAACGGCAAAAATATTCGCTCCAGACCAACAAAAAGGGGCCCGGTAAGGCCCCTTTTTCTTCTGACGCTTTCCGAGAACTTACTGCTTCGCTGAACTCACGGTATTGTTCTTGAGTACGTTGACCTCAACACGCGGGCTGGTCACGCGATTGCCCGATCCGTCGGTCGACACATTCCCCAGGCTCATCACGTAAATGCGAAAAACCGGAATCTGATGGGTAAGCACGAGGTAACGCACAACCGAGTCCGCCATCTTCCGCGAACTGGCGATCCCCGCCTGGCCCTGGCCTGGAGCGAATCCACGCACTTCGATGATGTAGCTGCGCTGATCTTTCAGCATGCCGGCCATCTGATCAAGGGCGTCCTTCGCATTCTTGCTCAACGCCGTTTGCCCGGGGCGAAAACGGATCTCGGTCTGCGTGGTACCTTTGAACTGATCAAGGTTGCCGACCCTCTGCTCGGCGGTGCCGACGCGCGTCGTAGCGTCGTTGGCCGCAGTTTGCGCCAGCTGCGCCTTGCTGGCAGCATCGCTCGCGTGCTGATCGGCCAGATTGCTCTTTTCCGACGCAAGCTGAATGCCCTGCTGCGAGCGGGCATCGATGTCCTTGATCTTCCTGGCATTCTCGTCTGTGATCTCATCGAGTTCGTTGATGCGATCTCGGATTGGCGCCACCTGTCGTTGCACATACCTCTTGTTGGCAAACGGATGCGTGATGAGGTTCACAAGATTGGGATCGTCTCCATCCCAAAAATTCGTTGGCTGGGGTGAAGTGAGCGGCTCTCTGTCGCTGTTGCTCTGCGCAGCCGCCTGTGTGCCTGAGTTGTTGTTGGATTGCTGCGCCGATGTTGGCAGCGCAATCGCCGCAGACATAATAAGTGTTAGCAATGTTCTGTTTTTCATCCCGACCTTCCCCGCTTGAACCTGGGTTATCTATCCGGCCCGACTGGGCTCTGTGTTGGGCCGCATAGATTTTCCTCCAGCCACCCTCAATCTGCAAGTTCTTTTAGTGGCAGTGCCCCTGAATCGCTTGCTGGGCGCGGGGTTTGGCCGATTTGGCTAGCCTTCCGGAGCGCTTGCCGCAAGCCTGGTTACGACGAAAATGGTTACTCGACCGCCTCGCTTCGCGGTGCGGATCATCCGGGCACAGCAACTCCTCGGTCGCGACCAGCATCCGCCAGTCAACCTGCAGCCGGCTGCCAAACCGCATCTTTAGATACTCCCTCACAAATCGCACCAGCGCCCAATACAGTACGACAAACGGGCCGGCCCTAGAAAGCAGAACAGCACATAGCTTTCCCGGCTCTTGGGCAGGTTCAGGTATTTGCGCACCAGGTAGAAAATCGGCGGCGTCCACAGCGCCAGCGCTCTGCCCACGGCAGCCATCTCGAGCAGCAAAACCAGCGACGACCACAAGTGATGCCGATTGAGCACACCGTATTGCCACCCCATCAAGAAGGCAAACCCAAACCAGAATGCGATCGACATCACATAAACCCGGGCCGCGGCGGCAACTCCTACACGGTGACCTCCCGAAAAGTCTGACGCAGTTGTGACGCAGTCTCAACTCGCCATCCGCATGACCGTTTCCTGAGCAGGTTCAAGGACGTCAAGAGCGGGCCGCACATGTGGGTTTTGGCAGCCAAACGCGTGCGCGGAGGTATTTCAAATGAAAGGTCTTGCATCTCTTACTTGGCAATCTTCGAACCCTGTGTCCTGGATTCCGCGGTAGGCGCGCATCCTTTATTTCCCCAACATTCTGTATGTTTTAGCAGTCGACCCGCGCGAGCGAAAAGTGGAACGCTGATTGCTTAATTCAGGTGAAGGGTTGACCGCCGCAACCCGGCGCCGACAGAGATGTATGGCCGGAAACGTTCTAGTGCGGGTCCTTTCTTTTGTGTTGTTAGGAGCTTGCGCGGCCAGTTGTCAGCAGGCGAAGACCCGGGCCAACTCGCTGCCCGATGCTCCCTCCGCCTCGAATCCCAGCCAACCGGGAATTTTCTGTTTGCTTTTGCACACGCCGTGTCTGCCCGTGAGAACACTTACGATTCCGGGCGAGGCCAGGGTGCACTATGATCCCGGCCATTTCGCCAATGTGCCCGCCCCAAGAGAATTGTCCGGCAACCTAGCGCAGCTTTCCTTCCTGGCCAAGCACGGCCCGAGCTATCATGGCTCGACCAGCGAGACGATCCTGGGCCGCGTAAGCGACGCCGCATCTGGCATCGTCCTTATACGCGACAATGAGGGCAACCGCCGTCTCAACACGCCCTATCTTCTGCGGGTGGTGACCGTCGCCGTCGCTCATAGCGCCTATCGCCCTTACTGGCGGCGCTCCGCGACTCAGCCGATCAGTGACTTCGGATCCACTGTGGGAAGCGATGCCGGCATGAATGTCTTCCATGAGTTCAAGCCCGGCATCCTGCAGCTCGTGAAAAACCACGAGCCGAGGTTCGTGGAGAAGATCCAAGAACACGTCGACCGCCGTTAGGCTGGGTGCAATGTAGACCGCTCGGAAGTCGCTGGCGCAGTAGCGGCGGCAACTGGTCGAGCATGTTTTCAACCTTGTAAGGTCAGCTCAGAGCAGGCATCCGTCGACCGCGTCCTTACCCGACTTCACCCAAAACCAGTTCCGGCTCCGCATTTACGGCGGGCTTTCGAGCAGTTGTTTTCTCGAGTGGAACAGCCCGAGAATCCCGAGAAGCCGTTTGACACTATCTGCGGGCTTCCCTATCCTGCCTGTGTAGAGCTTTCGAGGGCTTGTCCGGAGAGGATCATTCATGGGCTGGCTGCAGAATAAATTCGAAAAGAATTTCCTGATCTCGACCGTCGACTACGTCTTCAACTGGGCTCGCAAGTCGGCGGTATGGCCGATGACCTTTGGCTTGGCCTGCTGCGCGATCGAAATGATTGCATCTTCGACCGCGCGTTTTGATATCGCGCGCTTTGGCTCCGAGGTATTTCGTCCCAGCCCACGGCAAAGCGATCTGATGATTGTTGCCGGGACAGTTACGCTGAAGATGGCGCCGGTCGTGAAGCGCATCTACGACCAAATGCCCGAACCAAAGTGGGTGATCTCGATGGGTGCCTGCTCGTCGGTAGGTGGGCCTTTTAATACTTACGCCGTGCTGCAGGGCGTGGATAAGATTGTCCCGGTAGACGTTTATGTCACCGGGTGCCCGCCGCGTCCGGAGAATTTGTTTTACGCGTTGCTGAAGTTGCAGGACAAGATCGACACCATGACGCTGGCCAGGAAGCCCACCGAAGTTCGGCTCGACCCGAACATGGTGGAAAACTTCAAGCGCCAGGTCATGATCGCGCAAACCTTGCAGCCGAAGTAGCTGTCAGCAGGAGAAATTGAAGCTTCCGCTCAAGCAAGATTGGCAGAGTCTCTGAACCTAACCTTCGTCGAACTGATTCCCCAAGCCCATCTCCCCTACGCCAACCAAGCACGCAGCCACCTCTGCAAGTAAATAAAAATTGTTCTGCCTCGCCAACGTATGGGGCAAGATCACTGCCATACACCAGTGCCTACATCCAGGCGGTCGTTCTCCTCGAAGCTGTATGGAGGTCGAGTGGACGGGGCCTGAACCGCGCGGCCCAATGTGGCGATCGCGGTGCTGATTGCGATCACCTTATGGCTGCCGTGGCGGCGAGGCTTCTCACCGGCACTCTTGCTAGCCGGGACTCGGGACTAACGAAAATTCTTTGAAGCGCCCGTATATTAATTTAATCATACAGCCTGTATAATTAAATGCTTGTGGGGTTCATTTCGATGTCTGTATCCAAACGCCTCACCCGGCTCCTCTGGTTTGCCGTCTGTTTCCTGGTGCTGATTGGGGTTGCGGCGGTCACCCGGCGCACGCTGGTTCTGCTCTGGCCCGCAACATTCGAGGGGAATTTCGCGCCGGCCGCCGCGCTGGACACCGGATTTGCGAAGCACATGCTCTTGACGCTGGTCCACATCCTGCCGGCCGGCCTGTTTCTGTCTTTGGCTCTGTTGCAGTTCGTACCTGGCATCAGGCAAAAGCATCCGCACATTCACCGCTGGATGGGACGAGTGCTGGTGGTCTTCGGCCTGATCGTTGGGATCTCGGCGCTGATCATGAGCTTCACCATGAACATCGGCGGGCCCAATGAAACCGCGGCGACTACGCTATTTGCGATTGTGTTTCTGATTTGCCTGGTGAAAGCGTACCGGCACATCCGGCGGAAAGAGGTGGCGCAGCATCGCGAGTGGATGATTCGGGCCTACGGCGCTGGTTTGGGCGTGGCGACGACGCGGCCGATTGTGGGAGCGTTCTTCGCGTTCCGGCGGCTCTCGCCGCACGAGTTCTTCGGCATCGCGTTCTGGCTGGGATTCACGATGACGTTCTTGGCGGCCGAAGCGTGGGTAGAGTATACCCGGGTTCGTACGGGTGACGCTTCGCGGTCCACGACTGCGGAGCGATCCCTTGCGGCGTGAGTGGGGTCTCTCTGACGTGAACTCGGGCACACACCTTGGCTACCCGCGGGGCGCTAACGGGCTAACGAATTTCGTCTGTTCGGAGCTTGTCAGGCCGCGTGCATTCGAGCGCTAAGATCGTTCGAGAGCTCCGCTCGGCTTCGGCCCTCGCGGGAGGATGCAGGCGTCCATACCCACACAAACCGCTTTGTAAGCCTCAGCTCAAGTACTTTAAAAATTTACCCGGCCGGTTGTCGTAGCCAGGGAAGACTTGAGGCAGATTCTTGTTGCCCATGTGTCTCGCTACGGCTTCGCCAATGACCTGGCGGAAATCGGTGGTCAGGGCCAGGTCGCGGCCTTCGTAGAGTTGTGATGGATCGAGGCCAGGCCAGCGGCCGTAGACTTTGCCGCCTTTCACCGGGCCTCCGAGGACGAACATCACATTCGCGTGGCCGTGGTCGGTGCCACGGTTGCCGTTTTCGCGCGCGGTGCGGCCAAACTCCGACATGGTGATGATGACTGTGTCTCCGCCGAGGTCGCCGAGATCAGTCCAGAAGGCAGCCAGCGCTTGCGAGAAATCGCCGAGGACATTCGACAGTTGGCCTTCGACTGCCCCTTCGTTGACGTGGTGATCCCATCCGCCGATATCGGCGAAAGCTACCTGGACGCCGAGATTCGCTTTGATCAGTTGCGCAAGCTGGCGCAGGCTAGCGCCGAAGCGTCCTTTAGGATAGCTGGCATTCGGAGTGTATTTCCCAGGGTCAGCGGATTTGAGCATCTTCACCGCGTCGAAGGTTTCTTCTCCCGTGCCGTGCAGCATGCTGTCGGACGAGTGATCGTACATGGCTTCAAACGCGTTGGCAGCTGGCGATGCCTTCGGTCCCTTTCCTCCGACTGAAAAGTCGTTGATGTTGTTCATGGCAACCGCGGGCTCGGATCCATTCAGGATGCGCGGGAGCGATGGGCCCAGCGCGATGGCGCGGAAGGGAGAATTATGCCGCGGGGCTGCCATATAGCGGAGCGAGCGGTTGAGCCATCCGTCTTCGGTGTTCTTCACGCCGGGTGTGCCGGTTTCCATGAAGTCCTGCGCGTCGAAGTGGGAGCGTGTGGAGTCGGGCGATCCGGCGGCGTGAACGATGGCGAGATGGCGCTGCTGCCACAGTGGCTGAAAGGACGCGAGCGATGGGTGCAATCCGAAGAAGCTGTCGAGATCGAGCACCGCCTTTTTCGGAATATTGATGCTGGGGCGCATCGCGTAGTACTGCGACTCTCCGTGAGGGACCACGATGTTGAGGCCATCGGCAGCGCCGCGCTGGAAAATCACGACCAGGCGTTTGTTGCGGGTCCCGGCATCGATGGCGCCGAAAGCGGCACGGGTCAGAAAGCTCGGTACGGCAGCCGTCCCGACGACGGCGAGAGCGCTGTTGCGAAGAAATACGCGGCGGGTTGGCATATACGGCTCCTGACTGCTATCGAACGCAGGGACTAAAGCCAATCTCTGAACGGCGCCCTTTGCGCAGCCCTTGAAAGGCCGCTCTTTCCAGGGTGCTGTTCATCTCCTCTGAAACTCCGGCGAGCCCAGCAACAGTCCAGCCATCAGGTTCGCGTCTGGTGGACGATTCGAATCCGGCGGCTTGGCCTTTGTGTCCTTCTTGCTTTGCCCTGGCGGCGCCGAACTCTTTGCCGGCGTTTCGATTTGCGCCACGATCGAGTCGTGCGTCTGTTTGGAGACGTCGGCTGCCAGCAGCTTCGCTTCCATGGCCGTCAGCGCGAGCGTGGCATCGCTTGGAGGGGGCGGGCCTCCTTCCAGCTGGATGGAGTCGACCTTCACACCCTTGAGCTTTCCTGCGGTGAGGGCCAGCGCAAAATTCATGCGAGTCAGCAACGCCGACGAACTCACCCAGCTTTGCGCTTTCATCGAGTAACCCGTGGGCGGCTGCGCTCCGTAGAGCGGCATGCCCATGTTGTTCAACTGGCGGATGAGCGGCATCGCGTCATCTACGCTGGCGCCCGTCGCACGCACTGCTGAGGCTACGAACTCGAGCGGCGTCTTCAGTTTTGCGCGATAGGTTCCCTCGGACCAGAACTCCGGCGAGTGAAACAGCGTCGTCAAAACTTCGCGGATGTCGCCTTTTTTCTTCAGGAAAGTTTTTGCCATGCGATCGACCAGCGCGGGCGGTGGATCGTCGGCGACGAAACGCTCGGCGAGTTTCAGCGAGATGAAATGCGCGGTCTGCGGACTGGTGGCGAGCATGTGCAACACTCGCTTGCCTTCGTTTTCCCCGGCGGGTTTGATGCGTTTGCCGAGAACGAATTTCGGTCCCGGCTCGTGCTTGCGCGGATCGAATTTGAAGCCCATGCCCTCGTTCGGATTTTCAAGCGTCCATCCGGTGAATACCTTGGCGACTTCCGTGACGTCGCGCTGCGAGTAGCCTCCATTGACGCTGAGCGTGTGCAGTTCGAGCAACTCGCGGCCGTAGTTCTCGTTGAGGCCGGCATTCTGCCGGCGCTTCGCATTCGGGTTCGGACCGGGAACCACATGCGGGCGGCCATAGGGGTCGTAGCGAACCGTCGGCGGAGGCAGGCCGCCGAGCGCTTGCATGGAGTTCGGGCCTACGCTCAGCCAGTTGTCGAGGTAGAAGAGCATCGCCGGACTCTTCGCGGTGGCAACCAGCAGGTCTTCGAATTTGCCGAGTGCGCGCGGGCGGATGACTTCCTGCTCGTAATTGGTGAGCAGCAGGCGCTCCGGCCCCTTCCCGACAAACACATTGAAGTGGTTAAACCAGAAGTCGGTCATCACTTCTTCGAGTTGGCGCTCACTGTAGATTGCGCGCATCAGCTTGGCTTGTAAAAGTTCGTCGACGACGACTTGCGTCGGGTTGTTCATTGCGACTAGAACTTCTCTCTGCCCGGGATTCATGTCGGCGACGAATTCTTGTCCCTTGCTGGCGCGGAGCGAGTCGGCAAAGGCGATCTGTTCGTCGGCCGACATGGCGAGGACTCTCGTGTAGCGCTCGTCAGGCGGGAAATCGAGGAGGCTCTGTACTTTCAGGTCGGCATAGAGGCGGTTTTCTCGGCGGCGAGCTTCGGCTTCTTCTTCCGGGGTGAGTTTTGGGGCGGGCCCGGGCTCTGGTGGAGAAAACATCGCCATCTCGTTGTTCACGGCGTCGGCGGCCGTGGCGTCAGGACTCGCCGCTGCCGCTGCGGCGAGTTCCGCTTCAGTCTTTGCGCCGTTGGCCTCCGGAGCTCGGGATGGAGCCCGCCGAGCAGGAGCGGCAAGAGCGGGCGCCGGATCGTAGGCCGCCCTCTGCTCCTTCTTTTCCTGTTTCTCTTCGAGGCGCGCGACTTGGACTCGATAGATAGCGCGGCGCGCGGGATCATTCGGCATGGGGCGTTTGCCCTCGGCCACCTGGCGGACCATCTGACCGTCGGGAAAGTCTTCGAGAATTTCCTTCGAGCCCATGTGCAAGGTGCGCAGGGGCTCGAGGCGGGCTTCGATTCCGCTGTCGGAGATTTTGTCGGGATGCAGTTGCAGATCGATCCAGCGGTCAACGCCCATCGCCATGACCTGCTGCACCTCGCCGGGCCGAGCGCCGAAGGTCAGGCGGTTGAGCGCGTGCACGGCGCGCTTCTGCTCGTTCGGGCCCGGGTCGGCGTTGTTTTTCTTTTTGGCCAGTAGCTGCGGAACGGCCGAGACCACGCTCAAACACAGCAGCAAAGCCGCCAGTTGGCCCAATCTGGATCGCATGCAGACTCCCGGAAGAAAAACTCTGTAGATTATGAACCCTTTCCGAGGAAAAAGTTGCTATTCCGAGTGCTTCGGAGGCGCGCGAAAGCCGTTTCAGGACAGGGAGTTCGGGGGCTCAGAGCCCCTGGGTGTGTGCCCTGCCCAAGACTAGAAGTGGTCGCGGAGTTCGGCGAAGCGACCTACGACGAGGAGCTTTTGGCCTGTAGGGGCGGGATTCACTTCCTCATGCTCGAGGATCCATGTGTCGCCGTGGGGGATGAAAACGGCGTGCAATCCCGCGGCTAGTGCTGGGTTGATGTCCGATCTGGGGCTGTTACCGATCATCCAGGTGGAGTGGAGGTCGAGTTCGAATTTTTCTACGATGTGCGCATAGGTTGTGAGATTTTTTTCGGACACGATTTCGGCGGCGTTGAAGTGGCCGCGGATTCCGGAACGATCGATTTTCCCCGACTGCTCGGTGACTGCACCTTTGGTCAGAAGGATAAGGCGGTTGCGCTTCGACAGGTCTTTCAGCGTCTCGGGAACTTCGGGCAGGAATTCGATGGCGTGGTTCTCGATCGTGCCCGCAAATCCTATGATCTGGGCGCGGAGTTCGGGGGTGAGGGGTTCGGGGCTCAGGCGTTCGAAGGTGTCGACCAGGGCGTGGGCGAAGCTTTCGAGGCCGTATCCGTGCTTGACGATGCATTCGCGTTCGACGTCGTTGAGCACGTCGCGGACTTGTTCGGCAGAGAATTCGTGGTGGTTCAGGAACGAGATGAAGCGGGCGATGGCGCGCTCGAAGTAGATGTTGTTCTCCCAGAGCGTGTCGTCGGCGTCGATGAGCAGAGTTGGCATAGGAGCGGTGAGCTATCAGCAACGAGCTATGAACTGTGAGGAAATGAGCTGTGAGCAAACCCAGAGCTTGGGAAGACATCCTCCATCGTTGGACGGAGGCTCATCGCTCACTGCTCATGGCTCGGTCACACCCAATCCACGTGGGCTTCGTGACCGATAATGCCGGCTTTGTGACCCATGTCGAGCAGGCGGCGGACGGCTTCGCGTCCGTCGGGGCCGTAGTCAAGTGTGCGCTCGTTCACGTACATGCCGACGAATTTGTCGGCCGAAGGCGCGTCGAGGTCGCGGGCAAATTGCATGGCATAGGCCAGCGCTTCTTCACGATGCTCTAACCCGTACAGGATGCTTTCGCGCAGGGCCGCGCTCACGGCGGGGATGAGTTGTGGGCCGAGTTCGCGGCGGATGGCGTTGCCTCCGAGCGGGAGCGGAAGGCCGGTGACTTTTTGCCACCAGCGGCCGAGATCGACGATCTTGTGCAGGCCGGCTTGGTCGTAGTTGATTTGGCCTTCGTGGATGATGAGTCCGGCTTCGTATTTGCCTTCGAGAACTCGCGGGATGATCTGGTCGAAGGGGACGACTTCGGTTTCGACGCCGGGGGCGAACAGATGCAGCGCCAGGTACGCAGTGGTCAGCTTGCCGGGGACTGCGATCCTCTTGCTCTTGACTTCGCTCGCGGTAAACGGACGCGGCGAGACAACCATGGGGCCATATCCCTCGCCGACGCTGCCTCCGCAGGCCATCAGCGCGTATTTCTCTTGCACGTAGGGATACGCGTGAAAGGAAATCGCGGTGACGTCATAGGCGCCTTGACGCGCCTTTTGATTCAGCGTTTCGATGTCCGAGAGCGTATGCGTGAAGCGCAGACCCGGGGTGCGGACTTTGTGCGTCGCCAGACCGTAGAACATGAATGCGTCGTCGGAATCGGGGCTGTGGGCCACCGTGATTTCGCGAACGGCGGCGGATACGTTGGCGCCCGGTGCTTTTGCGGTTTCGGATACTGCAGTCATCTTGTCGGAACTCCTGAATTCTTTTTTGACCTTCGGGGCCTGTCGTCCCATCCTGCACCCACAGCTTATGCCGTGGGTTGCACTCTTACACGGCTTCCTGGCCGACTCGTGGCCGGTCTTCTGAACTCATGACTTCAATTGCGGCGCCAGCGTACGGCGACGGCGGCGGCGAACATTATTTTCAGAACTTCGGCGGCGACGAACCAGTACAGGCCCAAATACGCCGCTTTCGCCAAGGAATGCGTGAACCAGTAGAGCCAGGTCAGGCCTCCGGCGAAGAGAAGGATCTCGGCCAGAAGCGCAGCGGCCGCAGCGCGTGCAAAACTCCTCTTCCCGTGTTCAAAGACATAGCCTGCCACGAAAGCGACAAACGGATAGGCCAGCAGGAATCCCCCTGTGAAACCGAATAGCTGGGCAATTCCACCAACCCCTGTTGGGTTGAATACGGGCAATCCCACCATGCCTTCGACTAGATAAAGGACGAGTGCGGCGAAACCGCGGCGGCTTCCGAGCATGAGTCCAACCAGCAAGACTCCGAGGTTCTGGACCGTTAGGGGCACCGGCGTCAGCGGCATCAAAGGAATGGTGACGCGTGCGCACAACGCTATGAACAGGCTTGCTCCGACTACGAGCGCAACCTGTCGCGACGCCTCGAGCGCGCTTTCTTGCGGTCGATGCAGAGTTTCGAGTGCCGACTTTGCCATGGCTCCCCTCAATCGAACTCAACCCTTTCAGCGTGGCATGCGGTCCGTCGGTTGGTCGCGATCGGGTTCCGTGCCCTGGCCGTCGTGAGAGGAGTGCGATTTCTGCAAATGCCGCCGCAGATGAATGAACAAAGCTATCGCAACGCACACCACGACCAGTGTACTGAGACCTAGGATCAGAAACCACCAGATCATCCGCACAGCCGACTAGCATAACAGAAGAGCTGCGGGCCAAGCGGACTGCGCCGGTCGTGTGCGCGAGATCTCCCGGTCTGCCATGAAGACGGGGGCCTTCCCGATCAGGCCTTTGGAGTTGAATTCGCATACTACGATCTGGTGAAGCTACGAGCCAGAAGCTGCTTTCCGCGCACGCATCGTCTCGACTCGCTTGATCATGAATTGCAGGCGGTCGCGCCCCCATTTGGTGCTGGTAACGGCGGTCTCGACGTCCTTCCAGGCGTTGGGGTCGTCGAGCTTCTCACGTAGTTCCTTGATGTAGGGATGAACTTTGGCGTAGATGAGAAACATCTCGCCGCTGAATCCCGGGGCCAGGAACAGGTCTTCGTGCAGCGCTCCGTTGTTGTAGAAGGACGACACCATTCCCCAGTAACCGGCGACCTGGCGCAGCCATAGGTTTTCCTGCGTGCCCATCGCCCAGGCAACTTTGAGGAAATCGTCGGCGTTTTGCGGGAAGAATTCTCCGTTCCACCAATTTCGAGCTTTGCGAATTTCGGCCTCACGCCGAAGGTCATAGAGTTGAGCAATCAACTGAGCGTCCGCTACCGTCGCCTTCTTGGCCATATCTTTCCTCCGTGAATTGGATACAACGGAAAGTTTAGACGTGGAAGGGGTCGAGAAGAATCAGAAAATGTTTAGCGGTAAGCGATGAGTGGTGAGGAAATGAGCTGCGCGCTGCTTGGACGCGTTTCGAGGCGCTAAACGGGCTTAACGACTTTCGTACCTGGAAAGATTTGGAGAGGCGTCGGTCAAAAGATACGAACCGCTAGGAACGTGGAGAACGGTCGCTCGGGAACTGGGAGCGAGCACCTCTGTGCGGAACCGCCGGGCGGGGGCAAACGAGCCGCGAAGGCTCTGCTTTTGCTCGTCGCTCACAGTTCACTGCTCAGTGCTGCGATGCTGTCGCTTCTGCGGCCGGCGGCTCGGGTGGGGGTGGGGCAGCTCGCTCATAGTCGCATTCCTTGTTCGCACAGGCGATGACCGGGCCGGCTTTCAAGTTCTTTTCCACCAGGTATTCGCTGCCGCAGCGCGGGCACTTCTCGGCGATCGGCTTGTGGGCCGAAGTGAATTTGCACTGCGGGTAATTGCTGCAGCCGTAGAACGTATTGCCTTTGCGGGCGCGCTTTTCAACCAGGTCCCCGTCTTTGCACTCGGGGCATTTTACGCCGATGAAATTCTGCTTCACGTACTTGCACTCGGGGTATCCGCTGCACGTGGTGAACTCTCCGTAGCGGCCGTGGCGGATCATCATATTGCGTCCGCACTTGGGGCAGAGTTCGTCGAGCGGAATGTCGGGAACTTTCTTGCCCTGATCGAGTCGGCGCGTGGTCTTGCAGTCCGGATACCCGGTACAGGCCATGAACTGGCCGAAG
>Ga0123355_10011102_pt1 | contig 13871 bp, 6 predicted proteins | sample TergutEmb28metaG_3_FD_89872 | JGI IMG/M metagenome (GOLD analysis project Ga0123355, IMG submission 89872) | Embiratermes neotenicus P1 segment gut microbial communities from Petit-Saut dam, French Guiana - Emb289 P1 | ecosystem: Host-associated > Arthropoda: Insects > Digestive system > Gut ... | reverse complement strand
ATATTATCTAAATTTGGAACTAAATTATTAACAGCTAACCATTTAATCATACGAGAGAGAACTACATTTGACACTGAACCAACATTTTAGAAATTTCTTGAAATTATAACACTAGTATCATTAGCAAACAATATTGTTTCTGCTACAGAATTTATTCTCTGAAGTTCATTTATATATGTTGTGAAAAACAGAGGCCCTCTATGTTGCATTGTACCCAGTCAGAGAAAATACTTTGAGTTGAATTAGGTGATGTTACTTCAACTTTCGGTTTTTTTTTACCAATCTTCAGATACTCCTCGAATTCCGTAAAAACAGTCTCATTACAGGCCTGGACAGGCCTAGAGGGTTCTTAGGAAGTTAAAGTTTCCAGATTTCGTGACAATGGCACAGGATGGTGGTAGGTTGTCAGCCTAAAGCACCGGCCAACTTTACCCCCAAGAAATACTCCTGGTACTCATTACTGTTAGAGACTGAGTCGACCCCAGGGCCATAGTGCGATTGGAAATGAGTACCAGGAGCATTTCCTGGGGGTAAAGACGGCCGGTGCGTAGGGCTAACAACCTTACCAACCTCCTATGCCATTGTCATGAAATGTGGGAACCTTAACTTTCTGGAACCCTCTGGGCCACTTCAGCCTGTAACGGGACTGATTTACCTTTACCACTCGCAGTTTGGCCGTCAGAGACCTTCTCAAGTGGTAACAGAAATATTTTTGTTCCAAGTTGCAGAATGCCACACTCTAATTTGTTTGCGATACGCGATTTGCCTATGCCCTTTGGCCTGCTCGAATTCAGAGTAATCATAAAAACTGTGAACTCATTAAACATTTATTAGACTTCCTTGGAATGGGGATCGAGCTGTCGCAAGTGCTGCCCCAACACAACAAAACACTGACGTCAAGAAAATATAACGCGGTACGTGCACTGTCGGTTATAGCGCAGTTGCTTGATCCCCAATGTACGTCCCCATTCTAATTTCTGATGGCTTGGAGGCTTTAATTTGCGTCATTGCTGTCAACATTGTGAAAGTGCTCCGTGTTATCATACAAATGCAGCAATGGGTTCCCTTTGCATTGGTACCGAGCTACAAAACATTTCATACTGCTCTTAACAATAATCAGTATTAAATATTATGAATCCGTGTCCGTATTCTTGCCTTAATTATCCGGCATGCTAATCTCATCTTTTATGCACCTTATTATATTGTCAAATGTGGCTTCTCTGTCTGTCTTTACCGCAGTTTTCAACATCTCATAAACGGTAAGATTTTAGGAAAAAATAATTGAACAGGAAATGTGTGTATTGATTTTATCTCAAATTCCGTCTGAAACCTTTCTCATTCTAAGAATAATTCAGCGAGGATTGTCTTAAATGTACATACGTCTTCATGTAAAGTACCTGTAATATTTGCCAGATTTTAATCAAACTTTACCTTTCTCGACAGATTTTCGAAAAATACTCAAATATGAAATTTAAATAAATCAGTCCAGTTGCGGCCGAGTTATTCCATACGGAGCGATAGACGGACGGACGGAGAGACAGATATGGCGAATCTAATACTATCTTACTAAAGTTGCGAACGCCCCTAAAATGATCAGATCACATCAATTCCCTTATCGCAGTCCTAAACCAGCGATCGTGATGTCAAAGTTCACGAGTATAGCACTAGGATTATTATTTTGCTTTACATTTTTCAGCATATAAGTTAAGATTTTTATACTTCGTTGTATTAATTTGTACCTGGAAATCTGCCTACCTCTGGAGCACACAGCGAGTTCTGCTGCTGTCACTTCTACTTTGCCGAGGATTCGAGTCTTCTGGGAGGTGACAGTGTGTCACTAGGCAAGTAGTATGTAGTGCCTTCATCTTTCGGATGCCCTGAGGCAGTACCACACGTCGAACTTTGGGGAACTATTTGCCCGAACAAGGTCGCAGTGTGACATTCAAGAAGACATGTAAATTGACTATACAGATATGCGTCGCTTAACGGCGGGGAAACGTTCCGAGAAATGTGTCGTTAGGCAGTTTTGTCGTCGTGTGAACTTCGTAGAGTGTACTCGTACATATACAAACCTAGATAGTACAGTACAGCCTACTGCACACATAGACTATATGGTATAGCCTATTGCTCCTAGGCTACAAACCTGTACAGCATGTTACTGTACTGAATACTGTAGGCAATTGTAACACAATGGTAAGTGTTAATAATATAATATTAAAATATAATATAATATTATAATATTATGGGACCACCGTCGTATATGAGGTCCGTTGTTGACCGAAACGTCGTTTTGCGGCACATACCTGTAATCCGTGAGACGTTTCGGTAACTACTGCGCTCCGACATTTGCACGTACAATAATTTATTAGTCACCAGCAGATCAACTTATTTGTCTGTCCCAGTATTATTGTAATTCCTTCTTCACGTGATATCATAAGAAGCTGTAGTGAACAGCTGCTAAGTAGACAACAGAAACAGCGATCTGCCATCGTCCATAGCATGTGTACAGCTGTTGGGTCACTTGGCAGGACGGTATGGTCCATGTACACCACATCGCAGCAAGTGCTAATACTGCTGTTTTGTTGAATCTGAGAGTCCCACGGACACTAATTTGTGTCCCCCATTTCATTATACAGGCCTAATTTGGCGTAAATGCGCCGATAGTTTGTGGAGAAGGGGGGGGGGGTTGCTGATGCGCGCATCCATGTAAGTAATCCTTTATAAATGACGAAATGTGAACTTAAGTTCAGAAGTGTCGAAGGTTTACCAACACTTGATGAGCAAGAATAAGATAATAGATTTACAGTGGTTTCGAGGTCACTGTGGTATGACAGGAAACGAGAAAGCCATAGCAAAGAAGGCCACTTTGATCACAGAAACCAGAGACCACAGTCAGAAGGATATTAAAGGACCACAGTCGGAAGGATATTAAAGTTGACGAGTGCCCAAATGCTCACCGACTGACAATAAGAATATCGCAGAGACTTTGGACAGACACAATTGCATATACGCCCTATTGTCCAAGTAGTGAGGCTGTTACAAAATTTCATGTAAATTCTGGACGTGATTTCCTTGCGAACCTTCTACATCACATAGGATTATTTGATTGCATACTCTGTGATCAAAGACAGTATTTTTCCCAGCACCTTTTGTTGATGTGCACTGCTTTATCTTCAAAGGCTTGAAAGCTAAAAGTACTGGTAGGCAGAAGGTCGAATGGATGCATGTCGCTGTCAGCATATGCGCCATTTCAATGAATGAGTAAATGTGGGCTGTGTTTTGACGTATAGAGATTCTATCGTACTTCTCTTTGAATTACATCTATATACTTTTCATTGCTTTTAATGTGTCTGATAATTTTATATGTACAAAAGATAACAGGAGTTTACGTTAATGATAAAAACAGTGTTCCAATAGAAGTCTGTAGGAGACAGAGACAATATGCGCAGCCTTTGACGTCTGGAATTGCCGGTGAGATGTCTGGTACAGATGCGACGCCCACCTGTCCTGGCGCAAAATATGGAGAAGCTGTAGCAAGAGGCCATGGTCGTTAATTTTTCACGTTTAAGATAAGGCCTGCATGGCAATTTAGTGTCGTTAAGGCTGAATAATACAGCAATGGGAAACAGACAACAGACGGTGCAGATGTCTGGGTCACTTGCTGTGTAACCCCAGCCCGTAGACCAAAGTCCTGCGTTTCGCTTCGTAAAGATGGCTGTCCATTCGTACTCACCACAACGTCCTCCAGATATGAAGGGGACCTCCCGATATGTTTGACAAATAACTGGAAAGGGGGAATTCTTGCAGCTTGGAAGGAAGCATATAGAGCTAGAAGTATCGTGTGACATATCACAACGGAGTAAACAGAGAACAAATGTCGTATGTGGGCGTAGGTGGGAATTTTGACTGAGGTTTCTGGTTGGAACAGAAGCCAGTGGAGGGATGCTGTGATTAAGGAGCGGTAACTTTTGGTTGCATAGAATACAGAAAACTTCTTGACCAGCTTAATGATTGGAGGATGCCTCCATGGAGTCAATCACAGTGGGAATTAAGTAAACTCGAAATGCGGTCCATCTCCTTGTCACGTAACCCTTTCTATACATCACAGATCCAAGTGACAGGGTGCAATTTCTGTGTCTTAGGGTTTCCTTCTACTTAGATGTAGTAGTTCTAGCCAGTTACTATTTTAAAGACTTCCTTGTATTTTTCGTGCTTACAGACGGTGTCATATTATGAGCTTTCATAAACCCCCCCTCAAGGCGATTCAGACTCACTGTTTGGCGTGAATATTAACTGATTTTGATACATTCATCGCACAAATCAGGAACTGCGAGCAGTAGTAAAAGCTTTCCTTTCGAACCCTTCCGTACTGACTTCCTGAGACATGTCACTCATTTCTTATTCACATACCACCAAATTCGTGTAAACAAATGATCAAATCGTAATCTTTTTTCAGCTTTATGGGTCTTACACTAACATATTGTTGTGTTCTGCACCCATGGTTTTTCCGGTTTTGTATATCTAAGACCTAATCACACATTTCCTTTGGATCAGTAATTAGAACACTACTGTATGCCGTTACCTTCCGGTACGGATGACTTGCGGGTGAGAATGACGTCATGAATACGATCCATCTTTAGGCAACCTAGTACTGTTGGTTGTCCTTTCGAGTCAGTAGAAAGCGAAAGGCCGGGCGTTGGCCTCAGCGTAAAATCTCTTGGGAAAGAAATATCAATAGATGCCGCTTGCAAATATTTTGGACAAGGAAGCCATGACGTCCTCGCTCAGCTCTCTTCTTCCTGCAAATCATCTTAGCTTCCTTTAAATGCGGCAAGTTCCTAATTGTCCTATTAGATTTAAAATATTCACCTCCAGAGGGAAATATTCCTTGTAGATAATAGGAGCAATTTAGAACTTACGCTACCTTGTACTTCAGCTTAGTTACTTTAAAGTTTATTTAATAAATACTGTTGCAGTAGTGTTTAATTGCTATTTACTGAGGGTAAGGTCTGCTGGTTCCTCTCTACTTTCCTACTAGCGTGGGCAGGACATAACAGTGTAAACCGTTCATTTTAGCTGCAGAGTGCCACATGATCTGTCAAACATAACACTATACTTTCAAGCCTGAAGCTTCTGTTACATGCCTCTGGCTCTTATAACTCCTCGCGTATCAAGAAATTTAGCTTAATTGCGACATTTTGTTCTTCGCGACTGAAACCTTGTGTCCTAATTGAAGCTAAGTGAAAATATGCACCCCTTTTGTATCACACGTAGTTCTAATATTTCATCTTTATGATGTTGCGTGCTGAAAGCAGTTTAATATTTATTTTTGCTTTTGTGAATCTATTAGTTACAAAGCAACCTTCAAACTATTGCCTTAATAGGTCACGTGGCATTTTGCTTGTATTTTGTTCAATAAGACACATACAAAATTTGTGACTCGAAATGTATAAAAGGAGTTAAGCCTTCCATTTGCTTGGACTGCTTGACCCTTGAATATGGGACCGATAAGTTATACCGAAACGTCGGTAACTAACAAGCAAACTACGTTGCGTAACATCGCAGAATACAGAAGACCTGTGAATGGTTTGGAAAATGAAATTGGTTACTGACAGAAGGGCAAAACCAAACATCACGCGTTAATTTTAATTCAGTATACGCACGAACCGATTTGCAAATCCTCTTAGTGCCCGCTCGTCGGATGAAGGTATCGAAAACAATGGCTGGCAATAAGCATTATCGACAGGTGCAGTGCTCTTGTTTGATGAACAGACTATAGATTCTTGCAAACACTGTAATAATGCAATTATTTGCCCGTAGATTGCTATCCCCGCTAGCAAAACTAAGTTTGCTTGCTCCGTGTTGTGCCTGAAAGGTAGGCAGTGAGCATCACAGCCAAAACTTGCTGTACGTCGCATTGTTCCTACAGATTCTTGCTTCCACGTAATCCTCTTCCTCATCCCCTGTCCACTCATTTTATTTTCTTTTAGCCCTTCCTCGATTGTGCATTCTCTGCTCTCTAGCCTTCTTTTTCTTACCGAACCCTTTGAGGTGCATTGGTTCTTTGTGTACTACCAGGTTCAAAATTCAAAGATCTTCATCCAGTCCATAGGGTACATTTATGTATTTCTTGTGGATAATGTAGAAAGAGCGATTATTGCTTTACACAATGTTATTTTACTTAGATTTTCTAAGCCATACAGAGTATGTTTATTGAGAGGTAGGATCAAAATCTTTAAACGAAATTCTGAGAAATTTTAGTATTTAAATGGCTATTGAAATATGTACTCATTCTTAGTTGCATTTATCCCTTTTACTTCGTATTTTCCCCTATAAGTAAATTCCCATTTCTTGTATTACGCAAATGTTATTTCTTTGTGGTTTCCCTCTGCAATGGTAACGTATTAAGGAAAGATGTGGAAAGCACCACTGGAAGCTTACCTTTCTAGGTGATCTTCACTGTGTGTGGATTTCAGTTCATTTCTTGGACACTGGTCACCTACTCTCATTCCAGATTGTAACACAAAATTTATTAGTTTCTACAAGTTATTGTGTTACGTACTTCCATTTCAAATTCTACATAACAAGGAAGGCTAATTAGCCCTAAGCGACAGATGTGCTTCAATTTAATATCTTTGTAAATCCAAATGAAACAAGACTGTGGCCACGTTTTTCGACAAACCTGTGTTTATCGCTCCTGCTAAATTAAATGTTTCTTTACAGTAGGGATTCATAATTCTGTAGTGTTGTTTCATTTATTGAAGCTGCAGCAATATTCTGTTTCCAGTCTAGTTGTTAAGTGAAAATGGTAAATATTCAAACACTACTAATGCATCATTCTTGTTGTTTAGGATTAAGCAGCAGAATTAATGTTTAACGAACACTGAAGATTGTGCTTACGCACAGTTATAACGCAGAGGATATTACAATAGTGATGTATCAAATTACGTCAGGAACGTTAGTTTATGTTTCCTTGAATCTCGACATTATATATAACGGCTGTAATTATCTCCTTGCCATAGAGATCAGTTGTTTTAGTGGATTCATCTCGTTTTGCCCCAGAATTGACAGAAACATCAAATGACCATTCAAAACAACTATATATATATATATATATGTATATCTTCGGATCATTCAGTACATCAACACGTGTATAGCCTGAGGACTTGAAATTAATAGGAAAATGCAGCTGTCAATACTTGTGAGATCCCACATCATAAAATAAATTTAACAATAAAACTCTAATAAACAAATAATCCAGTGGTACAATGAATGAAACTGGATAATAATTAAATGTTTTGTTAAAATATTTTTAAAATTTTAAGTCGAGTAATCGAAGAAGTTAAGTATGGAATTCGTAGGTTCTGTTGGTGAGGAATATGTTAGTTTCTTTGTTTTACTACGTCGAGGGAGCATAAACCGTGTATGTTTTAAATTAAAAAGGCGATATAATTATCAATATATTAAGCTAAATTACGCAAGCTCTGATATATTCTTAAAGAGATAACCATATTCGTCTCCTGCATAGCCTACGGACTCCATATCTAACTTCTTGGCTTATTCGACTCTAAACTTACTTGAAATTTTAACAAAATATTTTACGTCTGATCTTGTCTCATTAATTTTATTATTGTCTTATATACAAATCACTTTTGTATTGTAACATTTGGGATTGAAATGTAAAAATATGAATTGCATTTGTCTATAAATTTCAAGCCTTTGTACATCTGGTAATGGATTAACTGATCCCAGAACATGTAGTTTGGTTCCGATGAAATATATTTGTGTTGACAGATCAGTTGAAGTTCTAAAAAATCTGTTGAGACTCTGATGTCATCATACCTGAAGGTATATTAGGCCATGTTATCATATTTCACGATGTACTGGACCATGTCAACATACCGGACAGATTATTGGACCATATCTTGGTACCTGAAGGTGTGTTGGACCATTCAATCATATTTGAAGTTTTACTGGACCATGTCATCATACCTGATGGTTTACTGGACCAGTCATCAAAACTGAAAGTTTACTACATCTTTTCTTGGTACCCGAAGGTGCTGTTAACCATACCGTGATCCAGTAGTGTCAGCGTAGAGACTTCCCCAATTTATATAACACCCATTTTAATATTTTCTTCAACCTACTCCTCATCCGAACTGCCTTCCTGCAAAGTATTACTTCGAAAATTTTGTATGCATTTCTTTTAGACCCCGCCTGTGCTCTGTATACAGTCCAAATTATCCTTTTCCCTACAATCCTGCAACGAAAAGTAAAACTTACAAAGTGTGTCAATGCTCGCTTTCCCTGAACCCTCGGTTACTCTCTCTGTCTTTACGTATTTCACCTCAGAAGCTGTACGTAGACTCCATCAGAGTTTTTATACTTTATAGTGAGAGGCTTATTTAATTATTAAAGGTTTATTTAGTCTACTTGAAGAGGTCATGACTGTCCTAGCCCAGCCGATCTAACTTGGCATGCCTGGTCTAAATATGCAAATAGACACCTGATATGAAGGCCTCTCAATAATGTGTTTCCCTGTGTGTTAGGCCACAATTTTCAGTATAGTTGCTGTCAGACGAATTGGGTTTGGTGCGCTCCATTTCCACTGAGTTTTGTGGCGTGAGTGGGGCTGCCAATATTGCATTACCTATGCGGCGGTTAGATTGCTTGCTCTGCATTAGCACATCATCTGCAGGCATAAGTTGTTCGACATAAACACATCCAGTATCATTCACAACTTGTCACTCCGTATTTTCTTCGTTATTCGAAAAATTCCTTTTACAGTAAGCTCAATATTAAAACATTCCACTTCACTGCAGTAGTGATGTGTATGCCGGTGGTTAAACAAATACATACATAATTAAATAAACACAGGCTCATGCTGAGGACTCAGATTTTTATTTTATTTTGGTTATGTTTTATTGTTTTTTATTTTATTTTATTTTGTGATATCTGGCTAGGTAGTCGGTTCCTGAAATTTCGAAGGAACATTTGCCTTTCTTTTCAAGTGTTGAGAGGTCCAAGGAGCAATTAGGCCGTTTCAGACGTGAAGATGACCTCACCACGGCCATAAACGTATATCCCTGACTATCTGATCTTCTTGTATGTACGAAAACAAGACATTTTGCGATTTTTTGTGAAATGTACCTACTTTCCTTTAATTCCCTTCATACGTGTTTAGTGCACTTTCAGGAAAGCCTAAATCAAATTTTGAGAATTTTGACTAATTCTGACAATGTGTACATAACGTTTCCTTGTTGTACGACGTCAGACGCTACGTCTAGACTCTGCGTCACAGTTAAAGTTACAAACACCATACATAGAGTGCAAAAATGTGTAGTCAATATGTTACTATAATAATAAACACAGAGTTGAAATATTCTAAATGTGTACCATCGCAGACTCCACTATTCTTACTGCACATCAGCATAGACTGTACAAATGCTGCAAACTAACAGTTAAGCAACTCGGTACATCTGTCCATGGTACAGATTTTAACCACCGTATTTACATTACCCATTACTTACTTACTTACTTACTTCCTCCATGGTGCAGAGTCCTTCTTGAGAAGCTAACTGGTTTCCAGCTAGTCAAGAAATTCCTCGCATTTCACGGAACCCGAAGGTTCATTACCTCACTCACAAGCGTCCGCCACCTGTCTCTATCCTGGGTCAACCCAATCCAGTCCATACACACATCCCACCTCCTGGAGATCCATCCTAATATTATCCACCCATCTACGCCTAGGTCTCCCCACTGGTCTCCTTCCCTCCAGTTTCCCCACCAAGAACCTATACACCCCTCTCTCCTCACCCATACGCGCCACATGCCCAGCCCATCTCATTCTTCTCGATTTTATCACCCCCACAATATTGGGCGAGGATTACAAGTCATTTAGCTCCTCGTTATTCAATCTCCTCCAGTCCCCCGTTACCCATTAATCGAAGGAAATATGAAGTTGCAGTATTAGTAATTTCAGTTCACAAACAAGAACTTGCATCATACTGAGGGCCGAATCTGTGCGGAACTTCGTAACACTCAAGCAGTTTCGTTGTTTATTGGCGTCCATAAATCTACAAGCCGGAATTTCGGTTTCAAAAAATATCCCAGATACAAATTCACTTCAAGATTAAATTATACTTTATGACATCATATTTATCGCTGATATTTATTAAGAGTTTTTCGACCTTGACGTCACACATTAGTCTCTGAAATATTTATGTGTTCGTTGTCATGCGTGCTTTCTGGTAACTTTATGTTTGAAGGAGGCTACTTTAGTTGTGGTTACTTTCAGTTCACCTGAAGAAGGCAACACGTTGTACGGCCTTATGCTATAGTGACAGCATCGTAATGAGCATCAGTGAAAGAATTCACTGCAAGTTGATGCCGTGTTCTTGCTTACAACCTAGCATGTTCTCAGATTTAATGCCACACATTTTATCCACATTCCACAATTTTATTAATTATTTCCACCAAACCGGAAGGTAAAGCAATCCCATTACAGGTCTGGAGAGGCCCTGAGGGCAGGATCAGGCTCCCAGATTCAAGACAGTCGGCACGTGAAGTTGAAACGTTGTCAGCCCTACGAACCGGCCACCTTTACTCCCCATGAAATATTCCTGGTACTCATTTCCGTTAGAGGCTGAGTTAACCCCAGGGCCACATAGTGCGGGCGGAAAGGTTATGTCAATGAAAAATTCCAAATTGGGAATCGAACTCGCGACCTTCCGGCTTTTAAGGCAGTGTATCAACCAAGTGCACTACCTCGTTCCCCACCAAAACTGGAAAGTAAATAAACTATACATTTATTTTGTTTGCCCCTTTATCTTTTGTTTCTGATTTTACGAAAATTGCACGAGCGAAGATTCTTGTCTTTCAGCTGGTGACATCGCTAGACATATATTTTCAAGCTTTTCGAAGGATAGTGTATCTTATTTTACTGAAAAAATACGTGCTTTACCTTTTTCTTTCTGTTCAAAGTATTTTCTTCGGTCTGGACACAAAAGCACTAGATCTGCTTATTAGGTTTTCTATTACTGTCGTTCGATATAAACCAGAATCTGATACAATAATCTGTATTCTAATATGATATTTTATTTAAATACCTTCAGCTTATCTGTAATGCCTAAGTGGGAACGGACAGACATATATGGCGAAGGTAATAGGCTTACGTTTGTATCTTCCCTTTCAAAGACGCCAAAGGTTGATAAATTTGCCTATATTGAAGTTCAAGTTTTCACACTCGTTCGTGGGTTCGGAGATCAATAGTTCGAAGAGACCACTTTGATTATGCAAAAACATGTCTTCCGTAAAAAATGGAGAATATGAGCTTAAAGGTTATAAATATGTTGTGGTAAGGAGTATCATCTGTGGGCCTTTCGAAACAAATATCGATTTGCGAGACAAAATTCATTAGCCTGTATTGTGAAACGTAAAATCTAGACTTCACAAGGACCTCATATTGTTCTGTGTTCTACGAATTTAGTTTGCCTATTCCAATGAGGTTAGCATTTACACAGAATTACGTAATCATATTTGTTAGCTGCAAATTGTGTTCCATTTCAGAAGATCGTATCAGCGTCACTGAGAAGAAAATATATGCTATACAATCAGTTAGCGGCTGATAATGCTCTAAAACAAGAATTGGTTAGCTGATAATGGTATGGAACGTAACCATTAAGTGAACAGTTTATAATGCTGTGGAACGTAAACTCTATTATCTTTTCAGTCACCAAGCGTAATCATGCAACAGAAGTTTGGGAGGCTATTTGGAACTGGTGTATGGCAGAAAAAATTTTTTGGAAAATTTCTTTTGGGAAATGACACTTGTATGACCAAGAAGGGACGTAGTAATGGCTTAAAATAAATCTCCATTATATTCGGTAGAATATTTGGAGGGGAACTGAACTGTCTTAGAATCGCATCCACTGGCGGATTTTCGTAATATTCCTGTTGACGGCTGGAATTCTGCCGATACATCTGAAGGGTGTTTAGTGTGCTCAGTCTGTTCAGTAAGTGCAGCGTTCTCAGTGCGTTCGGTGTGCTCACTGTGTTCAGTGTGTTGGGTGTGCTCAGTGTGTTCACTGCGTTCCGAGTGTTCGGTGTGTTCAGTGTGCTCAGTGTGTTCATTGTTCTCAGTGTGTTTGGTGTGTTCAGTGTGCACACTGTGTTCATTGTGCTCAGTGTGTTCATTGTGCTCAGTGTGTTCAGCGTGTTCAGTGTGTTCATTGTGCTCAGTGTGTTCAGTGTGCACACTGTGTTCATTGTTCTCAGTGTGCACACTGTGTTCATTGTTCTCAGGGTGTTCAGTGTGTTCATTGTGCTCAGCGTGTTCAGTGTGCACACTGTGTTCATTGTGCTCAGTGTGTTCAGTGTGTTCATTGTGCTCAGTGTGTTCAGTGTGCACACTGTGTTCATTGTTCTCAGTGTGTTCAGCGTGTTCAGTGTGTTCATTGTGCTCAGTGTGCTCAGTGTGCACACTATGTTCACTGTTCTCAGTGCTCACACTGTGTTCATTGTTCTCAGTGTGTTCAGTGTGTTCATTGTGCTCAGTGTGTTCAGTGTGCACACTGTGTTCATTGTTCTCAGCGTCTTCAGTGTGTTCATTGTGCTCAGTGTGTTCAATGTGTTCAGTGTGTTCATTGTGCTCAGTGTGTTCAGTATACACACTGTGTTCATTGTTCTCAGTGTGCACACTGTGTTCATTGTTCTCAATGTGTTCAGTGTGTTCATTGTTCTCAGTGTGTTCAGTGTGTTCATTGTTCTCAGTGTGTTCAGTGTGTTCAATGTGTTCATTGTGCTCAGTGTGTTCAGTGCGCACACTGTGTTCATTGTTCTCAGTGTGTTCAGTGTGCTTGGTGTGTTCAGTGTGCACATTGTGTTCATTGTTCTAGTGTGTTCATTGTGTTCAGCGTGTTCAGTGTGCACACTGTGTTCATTGTTCTCAGTGTGTTCATTGTGTTTGGTGTGTTCAGTGTGCACACTGTGTTCATTGTTCTTAGTGTGTTCATTGTGTTCATTGTGCTCAGCGTGTTCAGTGTGCACACTGTGTTCATTGTTCTCAGTATGTTCATTGTGTTTGGTGTGTTCAGTGTGCACACTGTGTTCATTGTTCTCAGTGTGTTCAGTGTGTTCATTGTTCTCAGTGTGTTCATTATGCTCAGCGTGTTCAGTGTGCACAGTGTTCTTTTTTCTCAGTGTGTTCATTGTGTTCATTGTGCTCAGTGGATTCAGTGTTCAGTGTGTTCATTGTGCTCAGTGTTCAATGTGTTGGGTTTGTTCAGTGTGCTCAGTGTGTTTACTGTGTTCAGTGTGGTCAGTGTGCTCACTGTGCTCAGTGTGTTGGGTGTGTTCAATGTGCTCATTGTGTTCGGTGCGTTATGAACGGCACTGTCAATTCCTTACATTATATGCTGTCGGTAGTAGATGAATGAATAAGGGACATTGGTGGAATGGTACTGACAGGGGAAACAGGAGTATTCGGATAGAACCCTATCCCAGTGCCTCCTAGGCAGCCACATGTCGCACATAGGCTGGACTGTGATTGAAGTTATGTGTCCGTGTTGAGAGACCGGCAGCTAACTGCCTGAATTTTGGCGTAGAGTCGTAGGGCATATACTTACGTATATTGTTGTGTATATGTATGTATGTATGTATGTATGTATATATGTATGTATGTATGTATGTATGTATGTATGTATGTATGTATGTATGTATGTATGTATGTATGTATGTGTGTATGTATGTATGTATGTATATGTGTGTGTGTATGTATGTGTGTATGTATGTATGTATGTATGTATGTGTGTGTATGTATGTATGTATGTATGTATGTGTGTGTATGTATGTATGTGTATGTATGTGTGTAT
>Ga0123355_10011101_pt1 | contig 13871 bp, 16 predicted proteins | sample TergutEmb28metaG_3_FD_89872 | JGI IMG/M metagenome (GOLD analysis project Ga0123355, IMG submission 89872) | Embiratermes neotenicus P1 segment gut microbial communities from Petit-Saut dam, French Guiana - Emb289 P1 | ecosystem: Host-associated > Arthropoda: Insects > Digestive system > Gut ... | reverse complement strand
TTTGGTGCAATTTATTCATACGATCGACGCGACTGCGGATTGTTTCAAAATTTGTTAACGTTCCACCAAGCCATCTGCTGTTGACCCAGAACATTCCACAGCGCTGGGCTTCGGCCTTGACAACCTCTTCGGCTTGTTTTTTCGTCCCGACGAACAAGACCTTTTTACCCATTCCAACCTGGTCACGGATAAATTCATAAGCCTGGTCAATTAGAACCGTTGATTTTTCCAAGTTCAAAATGTGAACGCCTTGACGAACCGTGTAAATATATGGTTTCATTTTTGGGTTCCATTTTGTGGTCTGGTGTCCGAAGTGAACACCGGCCTCCAGTAACTGCTTCATTGATATAACTGCCATCTTGGCAACCTCCGTTTAACTACCCTACCCGTCAATTTATCACAGAGCCGACGGGCGGTGAAGAATGTTTCAATTTTACCTTATCAAAACATATATGTCAAGCAATATTTTCCACCGTTTCTTCACGAGTTTCGCGAGGATTGTATTGCCCAACCTGCGGAGCACATGATATAACATACTCACCCCAACTCTTTTCATATTCAAGTGGAGAATAAGCCTTTAACATGACAAGGTCCATAATTTGCTGGGGTGTCATTTTTACAAACAAATAAGCACCTTTTTCCCTGAAACCTATTATTTGCTTAAGCAACTTTAACCCCTCGCCGGTTTCGCGAAACGTGTTTGCCTCCGCTTTTGCAATATTCCAAATGTATTCGTCTGTTAGGTATTCATCAAGTTCTGGCTCTTGCTCTCTTAACTTGATTAAATTCTCTATTTCAAAGATTGCCCTTGTCACTTTGTTTATGTTCTTGATGTGTGAATACTCCGAATGAACATCAATGACAAAATCATCGGCGACACCTGCCGCTATGTTATTTGCCAGGCTTGTATCCTTGTCATCATGCCTTGCAATATTCAATTCGAAATAATCCCAAATTCCTGTTTCAAGACACGATTGAACATGTTTAAGTAGTTTGTCTTTGATCTCGTGCCTTCTGTCTTTTCCTGGACTTTTAAGTCCTTTAAGTTCGCTCACAAAACATATTATGACAGACTAGTGGTTATTTGTCAACTTGTTCATTATATAAATCAAGAATCTTCATCGACAAAGCCTCGTCTTCAACGCTTTCGATGCTCTCTTCATCTTCTGTTAGGATCTTGAAAACGGCCGCCGCGTCTTCATCCGCGTCAAGTGGCCTAAGCAACGCATACAGTTCGTCTTCGAATGGGATTACGGCGATTTGTTCTAACTCGACATGCTCGCCATCCTCGTCAAACAAAAAAATATTGTCATCATTATTCTCGTCCAGTAATTGTTGCAACAAACTTAGATCCTTACTCATTTCACTACCCCCTTTTTTTGGTTATCTAGGTAAGTCTGTAATAACATAGCAGCAGCCATTTTGTCAACCAATTCCTTTATCTTTTCACGACTTTTTATTCCCAATTTTTCGCGTATATGCTCAGTTGCTTCCTGGGACGAATATCGTTCGTTTATAAACATAACCATTACCCCGCTTTTATCACTAAGCTTTTGGGCAAAGCCCCTTATCAGCCCCGACATTTTTGTTTCGTTACCATCTTTGTCCAGTGGTAAACCAATTACGACGCCCTCGATTCGCTCGTTGTGAATAATTTCCAGTAACCTTGCAATATTTTTATTGTCACCCTTGTTTTTAATAACATCAAATGGCGATGACACAAATCCCGACCCGTCACAGGTCGCAAGTCCTATACGCTTTAACCCGTAATCAACACCCAACAGTTTCAAAAGAACCTCCGATTAATTATTTCTTTTTCGTCGATGAATCCACCCGCCGACGAAACTTCCCCCCGGAACGGTTTGTTTTAGCTTTGCGGTCCGATCGCTTTCTTTTATATCGTCAACAGGAATTGACGCAACCCGCCCATCGGCTTTTAAAATGACCAGGTCTTCCCCACCCTTGACAACCGAGGCAAAGACATAGTTTTCCCCAGGGTTCATCGAGCCAAACATTAATCCTTTTCGATACCTGACCATCTTTTCAATTACCTTCAACGGTGTTTTCTTTATACTTCCTTTGTCTGTGACCGCAACAACAAATCCGTTTCTCTTGCCAATCGTAGTGCAAACGACACTGTCCCCATCGGCAAGATTTATACCTTTTACACCTGCTGCGATACGCCCTTGTAATGGAACATCGTTAGTTTGTGCATGCAGAATATTCCCCGAGGCACTGACCAAGACAATGGTATCGCCTGATTTAAATTCATCGACACGCAACATCTCGTCCCCGTCATTAAGCTTTCCACTTTGGAATACAGACTTTTGAATAGAACAACTCTCGGCCCACGAGCTTCGTTTAATCATACCTTGTTTAGAGAGCCAGACTAGTTCTCCTTCCGGAAGTTGATCATGCAAGACTTCGTAAATTGCAACGGGCTTTTCCTCGACAGGGGCAAGTTTGAATAACTTGTTCAAAATGGCACCTTTGTCACGTAGTTTGCAATCCGGTATATCGCCAACCTCGACCTTGTATGTATTCGCAAGATTGGTGAATATATAAAGCATCTTATCGGTTTGGGTCTGAATTACAACAAGGTTCGCGTCCGTCAACCCCATCCCGGATTTAAAGTCCGTATTGGACATTCCGTAATGTTTTTTCTCCATACGCTTTATTGTCCCAGCAGCGGTCAAGGTTACAACAACCTCCTCTACCGGCTTTGCATCATCATCCGCCGAAACAGTAAAATCATCCAGGCTTGTTATGATCCTGCTTCTGCGTTCAATTTTATGTTTTCGTTTTATTTCAAGGAGTTCTTTTTTCACCTCCTCGAACTGTAACCTCTTTGAGGCAATAATTTTTTCAAGTTTTTCAATGAGTTTTTTAAGTTCCTTGAGCTCTTCTTCAAGTTTATAAACCTCAAGCGAGGTTAACCTCGCTAAACGTAAATCAAGTATCGCTTGGGCTTGTTTTTCACTTAGATTAAACTTGTCACGAAGTCTTTGACGTGCTTCGGTTGTATGTTTACTTGTTTTAATTATTTTAATAACCGCATCAATGTTTTTAATGGCAACAAGCAACCCTTCGACTATGTGTGCCCTGTCCCGTGCATTATGTAAATCATGCATGGAACGCTTATAGACAACCTCTCGTTGATACTCGCAATAGTATTGTATAAGTTGCATCAAGCCCATCAATTTCGGCTTTCCATTTGCAATTGCAACCATGTTTATATTAAAGTTTGTTTGAAGATTAGTATGCTTGTAAAGCAAGTTCGCAATTTCCTTTGCATCAAACCCGTTTTTAATCTTCAGGACTACCCTGGCACCATTTCTGTCGGATTCATCTTTGATCTCTTGGATTCCTTGCAAGGCTCCCTTTTTACTTTCACGAATGTCTGGTAATGCTTTTTGCCACGTTACCTTGTTTACTTGGTATGGGAACTCGGAAATCACTATGGAACGCCTATCATTTCCTTCGACCTCGATATGCATTTTTCCACGCATTATCACACGACCCTTTCCGGTTTGATATGCCTTTTCAAGGTCTTCACCCACAACTATGAATCCACCCGTTGGAAAATCCGGCCCTCTTATTATTTTCATGACCTGTTTAAGGGTGATCCTGGGATTATCTATATAGGCAATATGGGCATCAATTACTTCGCCCAGATTGTGCGGAGGAATATTGGTTGCCAAACCCACGGCAATACCGGTCGCCCCATTGGTTAAAAGGTTGGGAAAGCGTCCAGGTAGGACGTCTGGCTCGGTGTTCCTGTCATCATAAGTCAACGAAAACGGGACGGTATCTTTTTCGATATCGCGAATTAACTCCAATGCCAAAGGACTTAACTTTGCTTCGGTATAACGCATGGCTGCTGGGCTGTCCCCATCTTCGTTACCAAAGTTACCCTGGCCGGTGACCAATGGCATATTCATGTTAAATGGCTGGGCCATTCGAACCATAGCATCATAAACGGACGTATCACCATGAGGGTGATATTTACCCAGACACTCACCAACGATTGCCGCGGATTTCCTAAATGGCTTGTCCGGAAGTAATCCAAGCTCGTGCATGGTGTATAAAATCCGTCGTTGAACTGGTTTAAGTCCATCTTCAACCCTTGGGAGTGCCCTATCAAGAATAACGAATTCACTGTATGGGATCATGCTCTCGTGCATGACCTGACCAAGGTTTTTATGTATTAAAATTCCACCCTCTTCGGTTTTAAACTCCTCGGCCTTTTCCCCGCCGCCGCCATACGAACGCTTGGCTTTTGCTTTGTCCATGCTTTTGTATGCGACTTTTTCTGTTTTATCTGCCTCTTTGTCCGCCGCTAAGTCGGCGTCAGAGATTTTTACAACCTCGTCGATGTTACGTATTTCGTCATCCATGTTTCCACTATTACATGAAAACTATCATTAAGTCAAGCACCCATTTCAATCATGCAATCAATATATCCAAGTGCATATTTCACTTCATCACATAAATAACTGCATTGACCAAACACTTCAGCTCACTCAACCACTTCTTCATATTCATTAAATCTTCCATAGCTTTATAATAACTCAAAACAGCAAAAAAAACTTACCACATCCCAACTTGGTATATAAGCGTTTGCCAACCGCGAAAATTTGTGCTAGGATGGATTTATGGGCACGGAATATACAAGTAGTAAGATTCAGATTCTGGAAGGACTTAACGCCGTTCGCATGCGTCCAGGAATGTATATTGGAACAACCGGCAGCAAAGGTCTGCACCACCTGTTATGGGAAATCGTCGACAACTCTATTGACGAATTGGCAAACGGACACGGAACAACTATGACCGTTACATTACACAAGGATGGCTCTGCTTCCGTTGACGACGATGGTCGTGGAATCCCGGTTGATATTCATCCACAATTAAAAATCAGTGGTGTCGAGGTCGTATTTACACAACTTCACGCAGGTGGCAAGTTCGGAAATGATAACTACAGCTTCTCGGGCGGGTTACACGGTGTTGGTGCCTCGGTCACAAACGCACTGTCCGAATGGTGCGAGGTCAAAGTATTCAAAGGCGGGAAAACCCACTTTATTCGCTTTACACCAATGCCCGAGAACGGCAAAATGCAATATGGCAAGGCCGTCGAGCCTTTAAAAGTAATCGGCAAAACCGACCGCCACGGAACATTTGTTAAATTTCTTCCCGACAAAGTAATGTTCAAAAGTGCAACATTTGCAAACGATATCGTAAGCAAGCGTCTAAAGGAACTTGCATTCTTGAACAAGGGAATCCAAATAAATTTTATTGACGAACGCGTCGAAGAAGACAATGAAGACGGTGAAATCGCGAACATGACATACAAGTTTGACGGAGGTCTTGGTGACTTTGTATCGTATCTGAACGAGTCAAAAAGTGCAATCTATCCCGTTCCATTTCAATGTTTTGGTGCAGGGTCGAACATTCAAATCGGTTTTGCAATCCAACATAACGACAGCTATAGTGAATCTGTCTTTAGCTACGTTAACAACATCCCAACATCCGAGGGTGGAACCCACGAAACCGGTTTCCGAATGGCACTTACACGTGCGTTCAACCAACTTGCAAAAAACAATGGCTTGGTAAAGGAAAAGGAAACCCCACTTATCGGCGATGACTATCGCGAGGGTTTAACCGCAGTCTTGTCCATCAAAATGCGAGAAGTCCAGTTCGAGGGTCAAACAAAAACAAAGCTTGGAAACGTCGAAGCAAAAACCGAAGTTGAACAATTCACCTATGCATCGTTGATGGAGCACTTTGCGGATTATTCAAAAAATAAGAAAACCGCTGCACTCTTTGACGCGATCCTAAGTAAAGCAAAAGGTGCCGCCCGCGTTCGTGAGGCCGCCCGCAAAGCAAAAGACATAACACGCGCAAAGAACTCGATCGATGGCGGAGTTCTAATTGGAAAGCTTGCAGCTTGTACCGGTCGTCGCCCCGAGTTAAATGAACTCTTCATAGTCGAGGGTGATTCCGCGGGAGGAACTGCAAAAGTTGCAAGGGATCGTTCTATCCAGGCGATCCTGCCGCTTAAGGGAAAACCGCTTAATGTCGAGAAGAAACGCCTCGACCAAATCTTGGACAACGACGAGTTCCGAACAATTATAAGTGCAATCGGCACAGGGATTGGCGAGGATTTTAATCTTGATAATCTTAAATACCACAAAGTTATTATTATGGCTGACGCGGACCAGGACGGGGCTCACATACGCTCTATCCTGCTCACCTTCTTTTACCGGTATATGAAAGAACTTATTACCGAGGGCCATGTTTATATTGGAATGCCACCTTTGTTTAAACTTTACCGCAAAGACTGGTCGGCATACGCCTATGACGACGAAGAGTTACGCCAGCTAACATCAAAAAACAAAGGGACAATCCAACGCTATAAGGGTCTTGGCGAGATGAACGCAGACCAACTTTGGGACACCACCATGAATCCAAAGACACGAAAACTTTGCAAAGTTACACTTGATGATATTGCGGACGCCGAACGCCTTGTTTCCACGCTTATGGGCGACCATATCGAGTCGCGAAAAGAATACATCTCGAAGCATGCAAACTTTAACAAGCAAGAAGACTTTGCCACAAAAACAGTAAAGTCAAAGGTAGTCAAATTAGAAGAAGCAATCGCGTCCTAGCATTCGGCTTCGGTTTGGCATTCTATTTTATATAAAGCATTGAATATCTCGCAACCACCTTCTTCTAAAACCTTCGGGGTTGCTTTTCATAGTTTACGGACAAACGTCTTTTTGTGTGCCCGGGCCAGACCGGAATTAACATCACAATTTGCCAAAATCTCTTTGGTTTCATATTTATTTAACCTACTGACCAATGCACTGCATTTGATTTTTTTCATTAAATATCTTACCATGTCATTGACAAAATTACAATAGTTTGCTATAATCTTGCAAACAATGTCTAGGGTTACACAAGCTCGATAATAGCCACTTCGGCGTCGTCTCCACGACGATTGCCAAGTTTTAAAATTCGTGTATAGCCACCGCCAACTTTTAATTCCTTTGCACGTTTTGCGTATTTTGGTGCAAGCTCATTAAAAATCTTTTCAATAAGTGGGTGGTTAATATCCTTTGTTCGGGCCGTGAATGCACGCTTTGTCTCTTCTTTCGTCTTGACTTCGTGAAGATCGTAAACTTTGCTCATGATTGCACGTCGTGCAGCCAACTTTTTTGGACCATCGACAAGAACCTTTTTGGTTACCTTGACACCTTTGCTGTTTACAACTTCCTTTTCAACTTTTAAAGTATCTTGATACGTATTAATCGCCTTAGTCAGAATTTTCTCGGCAACAGAACGCACGGATTTCGCACGCGTAACGGTTGTTTCAACACGTCCGTTCCAAAGTAAAACACTTGCAAGATTCCGCAAGATTGCATCACGTTGGTCCGTTGGTCTTCCTAGCTTTTTTGGTTTCATAATTCCTCCTCTCCATCGGCCTTGAGGGACAATCCAAGCTGTTCAAGCTTTAGAATAATTTCGTCAAGAGACTTGCTGCCCAGATTACGAACACGCATCATCTCGGTTTTGGTCTTGCTTGTTAAATCTTCGATTGTGTTAATTGATGCACGTTTCAAGCAGTTGCTTGACCTAGGACTTAGCTCAAGATCTTCAATGGACATGCTTAACAATTGAATTTTTTGGTCCTCTTGCCTGTCTATAAGAATTGATTGCTTTGCCATTCCGGTTACCATATCAACAAAAATTTGCAGGTGGTCTTGGGCCAAGCGTGCCGCGAGACTGACGACCTCTTTTGCGTTAATTGCACCATTAGTCACAACTTCAAGAGTCAGCTTGTCAAAATCAATCTTTTGGCCAACACGTGCTGCCTCAACATAGTAGTTCACTTTTTCAACGGGACTGAATAAACTGTCTATCGCTATTAAACCTATTGTATCTTGGGTTATTTTGTGCTCTGCTGCACTTACGTATCCGCGACCACGGCCAACGTAAATTTCCATAAACAAATCTTTGTTGTTGTCTATTGTCAAAATGTGATGGTCAGGGTTACAAATTTGAATTTCTGATGAACAGTCAATATCTTTTGCGTAAACTGCTCCTGGCTTTGAACCACGGATTCGCATTACACCTTTGAAATTTGGGTCTTGAGAAGTTGTCTTGAGGACAAGTCCTTTCAAGTTAAGAACTATGTCGGTTACATCCTCGACAACACCTTTTATCGTTGTGAACTCGTGCGCTACGCCATCGACCTTGACCGCTGTGACGGCCGCACCTGGAAGACTGCTAAGCAATACTCGCCTTAACATATTTCCAAGTGTGTGACCAAAACCTCGTTCAAGTGGTTCTACCACGAACTTTGACGTGTTCCCCGACGTTGATGCCGTGATGTTCATTCTTGGTTTTTCAAGTTCCATATACATATTACTACCTCCTTTACTTGCTGTATAGCTCGATAATCAGATTTACTTGAACCCCAAAATCAAGATCTTCTGCACCTGGTAATTCCAGGACCTTTCCTTCCAACTTTTTTCCGTCAAAACTTAACCATTTTGGTAATACTGGCTTAGAGTCTTTTAACTCCTTATAAATTTCAAGGTTTCGTTTATTTTCCTTTATGGCAATTACATCGCCTTTTGAAACCTTGAACGACGGGATATTAACGGGATGTCCGTTTACGGTTATGTGTCTGTGCGAAACCATTTGACGTGCCTCGCGACGTGTTACACCTATTCCCATCCTGTAAACAACGTTGTCAAGACGTCGTTCAAGCAAGCTTAACAGGTTCTCACCCGTAACACCTTTCATTCTTGTTGCGGTTTCATACATGTTACGAAATTGTCGCTCGCGAACACCGTATTCTTCTTTGACTTTTTGCTTTTCTCTCAGTTGCGTTCCGTATTCTTTTTCCTTACGGCTCTTGGTAACTGATTGCTGTCTTTGATCCACTTTGCCTCCTTATTTACCTTTTTTACCACGTGTTACCATTTTCTTTGGACCCTTACGTGTTCTTGCGTTTTGCTTGCTTGACTGGCCACGAACAGGCAGACCTTTCCTGTGGCGAACACCACGATAACTTCCTATTTCGTTAAGTCGCTTTATATTAAGGGCGACTTCTCGTCGCATGTCACCTTCGACCTGGACATTCTTGTCAATATACGTCCTAATAGAATTCACTTCGGTGTCAGACAAATCTTTAACACGTTTTGTTGGGTCTATTGATACCGCTGTGCAAATTTCCTTTGCCTTTGGCAATCCAACACCATAAATGTATTGAAGCGAGTAAAGAACCGCTTTGTCCTTTGGAATATCGATTCCTGCTATTCTTGCCATTACTTCCTCCTTCTTTTTGGTGGTCTGCAACCGTTATGTGCGACTGGACTTACGTCTTTAAGACTAGTAACCTCAAGCCCAGCAGATTGTAACGCACGAATTGCATTGTCACGACCGTGTCCTGGACCTTTTACAAATACGTCAACACGCTTTACGCCAAGGTCAACCGCAGCAGTCGCGGCTTTTTCCGATGCAATTTGTGCGGCAAAAGGTGTAGATTTACGGTGTCCTTTGAATCCGGACGTTCCTGCACTTGCCCATGTTTGAACTGCTCCGTTTCCATCTGTGATTGTAACGATGGTATTGTTAAAAGATGAATGGATATGTGCCTGGGCCTGGGCGACACCGGCGGTGCTACGCTTTTTTTTCTTTGCCACTGGCTTTTTTTTCATTACCGGTTTTGGCTTTGGTGCCTCTTTTTTCGCCATGTTCTACTCTCCTTTTAACCTTGTGTCTGTTTGTGCTTCGCGTTTTTTGGGCAAATCACCATAACTTTTCCGTGACGTTTGATGACCTTGCAACTGTCGCATATTGGTTTTACACCTGCTCGGACTTTCATGTTGGACCTCCTTTTTCTCGCCAGACTATCCTGCCTTTTGTCAAGTCGTATGGACTGAGCTCTATTTTGACGATATCGCCTTCGAGAACTTTTATGTTGTTTTTATACAACTTGCCCGCCAAATAGGCCTCGATAGTATGGGCGCGACCCGTTTTTGCATTGGTAATTTCAACCTTAAAGGTTGCATTACGCATGACCTCGATCACACGACCTTCAACTTCAATCGCACCATCTTTGCCCATTAACCAAAAAGTTTATCATAAACACGAGAATTTGTCTATACCAATTTTCTATATTTGATATAAAACTTGACTTTTTATTCCTTTTATTGTATAATTGTCCATGTCAAAAGTTGGAGAACGCATAAGACACATGCGCCTGGAGATGAGCCTGACCCAAGAGCAATTTGGCCAAATGTGCTATGTAACCGCCAGCACCATAAGTGAATATGAACTCGGCAAAATCTCCCCATCGCAAGAAGTGTTTGAATTGATATTAAATGCATATTCCGAGCACTCGAAAATGTCCAATACAGAATTTTCTTTTCTTGATAAAAACTTTCCACAAACATTGAAAACATTTCGCGAAAGATTATTACTTGATCAAAGAGACTTTGCAAAATTATCAAAAATAAGTCCTCGCATGATTAGCGATCTAGAGAGTGGAAATGCAAAACCAAGCACCAAGATAATAGCCTCTCTTCGCGAATTAGAAAAGAATACAGACACAAAAAACAAAGTAGCACTGTCCGAAATCCAAAAGGATTTTCCGGAAAAGCTAAGGAAACTACTTGTCCACCTGGGGCTTTCACCAAGTCAATTTGCACAGGAAATAGACGTAAATAAAAAAAGCATAACAGAATGGCTAAGGGGGAAAAAGATCCCAAAAATTTCAAGAGTGAAAAAACTTGAAGAATTTTGCATCAAAAACAAAATTGATTTTAACAACCTAGATGTTACGATGATTTCGTCAAAAGAAATCCGTCAAGAGTTTGGTTGGACACAAAAAGATCTGGCAGATCAGGCATCCTTGGAAGTTCCTGCGATAGCAAATTGGGAAAATGCAAAAAAGAAAAAACCAACATTTGCAAGTCAACACAAACTCTCGACCGTTTACGAAAGAACATGGGACGACCTGATTTCAAAACTTTATTATTTACTGGATGAAAAAGGGTTCACAGAAGAGGAATTGGTAAGCGAAATTCATGATGTGATCGACAAAGACACACCAGGTCGAAACCCTACGCAATCAATATCAAGGTGGTTATCGAAAACAGAATACCCCATAAAACAAGAACAAAATGCGATAAATTCTTTATTTGACAAATTTAAAAACCTTGACCGATATCAAAGGACTTTTACCCCAAGCTCTCTAAAAACACCGCAACCCCATCATCTTGGTTTGACAAAGTCCGATGCATAGCGAATCCTAAAAGCCCCGGCACACAGTTACCCATAGCAACACTTGTTTTCACACGCTTGAACATTTCTATATCATTATAACCATCCCCTATTGCGATTGCGTTGTTTGAATCAGCTCCAAGATGATCAAGTATAAAATCAACGCCCGTTCCTTTTGATAAACCACGAGGAGCAATCTCTACATAATAACTTGACCGGGGCCTCCCCCCGCCCTCGACAATTGCCTTTGATGCCCCCGTTACATTAAGTCCGTCTTTAATTGCCTGTTTATAAAGTTCATGCAAACTGTCGAAATCAAAAGAATGTGGAATAAAGCTGACTATGTTCTCGCGATTTTTTAAAATCAAATCCTCTATGTTTCCAAGCACTTTTACCCTTTGTGAAATTTTGTCATAGTCTCTAAGAAACGAACTGTTTGAATATGCCTGCTGCCCCGTGCAGAACAAGCTTATAAAATCATTTTTTTTCATGAGTTTTAATATCTTGTCCACCTCGTCCGCATCAATAGTTTTTTTAAAAAGTAGTTTATCCTCAAGTCTGTCGTATATAACTGCTCCAGAACCCGCAATCGCATACCTGATACCCATTTCGTCCATCAGCCCAACAAAACGGCTAAGCGGCCTTGCAGTACACAAAACAACTATGTTTCCTTGTTCTTGTGTTTTTTTGATTGCTTTCCTGTTTCTTTGACTTACATTGCCATCGTAAAGTAATGTCCCATCCAAATCAATAAAAATGACCATATTTTATGATACTAGAAAATCTATGTAAATGCCATAACCTTTTGACGAATCACCAAGAACCACATGCGTCAACGCACCCACAATCTTACCGTTTTGAATTATGGGCGATCCGCTCATGCCGTGAATAATTCCTCCCGTGGCAAATATTAACTCTTTGTCCGTGATCCGAATAATCATACCTTTGTTGGATGGCTTTTTTTGAAAGCGTGTCTTAATTATCTCGATATCAAAGTCCCTGACCTCACCCCCCAAAGTCGTCCTCAGCTTCGCCCGCCCAGGCATAACATTATGCCGCGAGGATAATTTCATAGCATCACCGTCTTTTAAATCACTTGCTTGATAAAGACATCCATAGACACCGAATGCGTTACTTGAATGAATCTCACCTTCTGGTGACCCGCCGTCTTTTAAAGAACTCTTATAGACGCCAACACGCTTTCCTTTGCTTTTTTCTATACCCAAAACATTATTCTTGTATATCTTGCCGCCATTTATATCTACACTCTCCCCTGTTTCATAGTTCTTCATCTTGTGTCCAAGAGCAGCAAAGTTAAGGTTCTCAGGATTAATATACGTAATCGTGCCAAGGCCCGTCACGACCTGTTTGTCTTCGGTCACGCCATAGAATCCAAGCAACCTCCCCCCGACGACAACATCTTCAAACGGCATGATATCAACTTTTATTTTCTTTACCGGAATAAGGCCAAAAAGCTTTACCTCGATAAATCGTGTTTCGTTATCCCCGACACTTGCATCTTTGTTTGTTTTTTGACTGACAAGTTTTTGTGTGCTGATCGGCCGCGAACGCGAGAACTCGCTCTCTGTTATTACAACATCACTTGGGAGGTTAACTTGAAAAAAAACATACATAGTTAAAACCATACAGATGGGAACAAGGACGAACTTAAAGTATTTCATTAGACACTAGTCTATGTTACCTGTTATAATTAATTCATGTTTGGAAAAAGACCTGATGGAAAACGTGTAAAAAAGCAAAACTCGATCGAGCGTATGATACCTCTGTTCATGCCAAAAAGAAGTGGGGCAACCAACTTTTATCTTTTTAAAACAAAATGCAGCGAAATCGACGATTTCATAGCGTTAAAAAAGCAAGAGGGAATAAATTATAATTATCGCGATATCGTTCTTGCCTCGGTTATTCGAGTATTCGCAACCCGCCCAAAATTCAACAGATTTTTTGTAAAGGACCGCCTTTACCAACGAAAACATATTGACGTTGCGATGATGGCACATAAATCACTTCGTCACGGCGAAGAAGAGGTCATCATCAAGGCAAGATTCACAGGTCGAGAGACATTGCATGAGATAAAGCAAAAAATGGACACCGCCATAAACGATGCCCTCACCAAACCCCATCAAGTAAGTAAAAAAGTCTCTCGCAGGCCACAATTCATGGTTCGTTGGACAATTCGTCTCTTTAAGTTCCTTGACAGGCGAGGAATACTAAGCGATAAATTCATATTTAAGAACAGCCCTTTCCACAGCAGCATCTTCTTCGCCGACCTTAAAAGCATCCACCTTAACTATGTTTTTCATCATTTATATGATTTTGGAAACTGTGGATTTTTTGCAACAATGGCAAAAGAACGCATCGACGCCGTCATAGACGAAAAAACGAACGAAGTCCGTGCGGAAAAGGTTTTGCAACTTGGCATAAGTCTTGACGAGCGTGTTGCCGACGGCCTTTACTTTCGTCACATGGTAAAATATATGGAACGAATCCCAAGCAATCTTTCAAGTCTCGAATTGCCTTTAACTGATGATCAAATTTTTGTTCCGCACGATTTACGCTAG
>Ga0123355_10011100_pt1 | contig 13871 bp, 10 predicted proteins | sample TergutEmb28metaG_3_FD_89872 | JGI IMG/M metagenome (GOLD analysis project Ga0123355, IMG submission 89872) | Embiratermes neotenicus P1 segment gut microbial communities from Petit-Saut dam, French Guiana - Emb289 P1 | ecosystem: Host-associated > Arthropoda: Insects > Digestive system > Gut ... | reverse complement strand
TTGGGGGGGGGGGGGAGTTTGACCCCCCTCCCTCGATATGCCACTGGGTTGAGGGACCTAAACTGGTGGATACATCACAGAATGCAATTATCATGGGCCATGTTAAATCAAAAACTTCACAAGGGAAGAAGGTGCACCATCTTGACATTCACTGTCAGCTATGGGCCGTGTGTGGCAATATGCAGCACCTCACCACAGTGAGTCTTCTAATTGGTGGTAGCCATCAAAAACAGTAATCACAGTGTGAAGAAAAGAGTCAGCAGTGATATACACTAGCAATGATGCAGAATGTTTACAAGATCAATGTAGGAAAATGCATGTGTCATAAGATGAAATGCAGCAGAAACAGACCTTTGTCATGAAACATTTTACTGTGACCTGAAGACACAAAAATTGGGCATATGTGCGCATGCGTGGGGGGGGGGGTGTGCATGTGTACTGGGTGTGTCCCAGGATTTGATGCTGTAACAAATGCTAATACAAATAAAAAAGTCATATGCTGGTCAAAATTCACAATGAGGACACTGTTGGTCTCTCTGTCTGGCTGGTCCCAAGAGATGAGTCATGGTTTCTCTTAAAATATATAGCAATCCACGCAGAAGCACGATGTAAGTCCTCGCCCCACGAAATTTCAGGCACCTCTCTGTTGGCAAGGAGATAGCCACCCTCCAGGTACACAGAGGGTGTCTTGATATTGGTGTGGTTTCCTTTGGGGACAACTACATGCAGTATTGTTACCACGGTATCCTCACGTCTTTGATCAAACACACAGTATTCATGAAGAGACAAATGTACACAGAAAGTGTTAGTTGCATGAAGACACCTGACCCCACACCAACCATCAATCAACATAGTGGCATCCGTCATGTTCACTGTTGTACCACATCCACCAGTCACTGGATTTGACACCACAAGATTATGCTATCTAACAATATGACAGATCCATTACACTGCTGTGGATTCCACACAACAAGCTGCAAGCAGTGTTGTGACTTGGTGCACATTATCTTAAAAGACTGGTTTTCTGCATATATCATGAAAACAGCAGAAAGACAGTAAACAGAGCAATGACTTCAACATGCAGTAGTATGTGCAGTGTACTCTGAGTAAGCCTGAATCATGTCTCAATGACCCCTACACTTCAGTAACGACCTACAAAACAGCCCAGAAACTGTGAGTACACTACAGCAGCAACAAAACCTTGAAACTGTTTCATTACAGAACTTTTATGTAGAATCACATACAGGCAGTCCCGGACTTTCACATATAATTCATTCCTACAAACGTGTATGAAAGTCCAGCAATAGACTTATATATTATAACAGAGGTTCCAGCCCATTACTTAAAAAGTACACAAAAATCCCTATTTATGGACAACAAACAAAACAGTTGTAGCAACAATTATGGTACATTCATGCATTAATTCAACCAAGGGTAACTGTTAATATTCCCACCATAAAAGGAGCCAGTATCTTCCATAATTCTGATGGTTATGTAAGGGATGGCCAACCAAACTCATAAGCCATTTAGTAACCTTAACAACAATGTTTAAAACATTTTTATACATCTGCTTTAAAGTATAATGACCACATTCTAAAGGCAAATTACATATTGCCACCATCATGAAGTAGGTCAGCTTTCTTCCACATGATTGCATTTCCAGAGAAGTGACCACAACAGCTAACAACAAAGAATGTGAAGCCTCACCCAAATCAGCCAACATGAAAACACAACAAACTCAACAAAATTCCAACCAACATAAAAGTTGTCAAATGGGTTACAAAATATAAACAATACAAAAACCTTTCCAGTGTTATATTTTGTCTCAAATTATACCTATCTTATGTACCTCTTCTTGCACTTTTTTAATGGCTCAACAGCCTTAGTGGGCCTAGGCCTCCTCATTTTTGAGGCTTTGTGATCACAATCAGGTGTAGATTTTGAACGGTTACTTTATACGCTAGTTGCCAGCGAGTTCACTAGCAGCTTATAAACTCGCTGGCGACCAAATCCAAGCGAGTGATGGAAGTCTGTACAACTTCGCTCGCTACTTGCTGGCTACTACACTACTCCACTTGTAAACCTAATCAGTATAGTTGATAAGGCCAGTAAGTACCATGTGATAAAACACTTAAATTCTTCAGTTCACCTCTGAGATGTCCAATGCTGAACTAAAGTGTTACTAGCTGAATGCCCAGCCTTTTCACTCCTACACGTAATAGGCAAGGCTAGTTTACTCCCTGCTCGCTCAACAGGTGGCAACTGAACTCGCTGGCCAGTAGCATGTAAAGCAGCCTCGTATAATCCCTGCCTTAGACATTAGCACCAAACAAATACAAATTCGAGAGATGAACAGTATGTCAGGATGCAATAAACTGTCTGTTGTGAACCTACCATAATTGGGACCATGACAAACATATAACCATTCGTAGAATCCAAAAAGACAGCTAATGCACAAACCCCAATTCGTCAGCTTCTTTGAACTGTAGCACTTCCATTGCATTCTCCCTCTGAACCCTACTGTGCCCTCATCAACTGATATGTGTTCCCCTAGAACATGGTATACCTTGTATTTTGAGTCTATATATTCACAGACATTCTTTAATTTACTGCTTCAAGGATGGACACCTCCTGTGTTGCCACAAGAGAAAAAAGATGCAGTGCCCAAAGTAATTTTAAAAAACTCTGATGAGAAATTTTCTTTGAAGCATTCTGTCCAACCACTCTTCAGAAAAATAATCCAATAACTATGTTTTCAAATTCAGCACCATGTTTATAAGTACTCCAAGGAAAGCTTTCAGTTCATCTAATGACACATCAACCCATGTATGCCACACAGAAATTTTGGTAGAAGTGTGGCCTTTTGAATCTTCTCAGCAGTGTACTGGTTCATGGCAGACACAACCTCGTTCAGGAGATCATCAATAAAATACAGCTGAAAATACTCAAGTTGTGATTTAGGCCTTGCATTTTGTGATAGTGAGAAGCCCGCTGTTTTACATCGTAAGGGAATCTTCTTAGGTCTCCATCAGATCCACTGTACCGGTGCCAGTCATCTGTTGCAGGCTGAACATCATCCTCACCTTCACTTTCATCCTCGTTTTTATCAGTAACTTCCTCACTTTAACTAAAATCATGCTTCACAATAATAGTTTGTTCAGTTTGTTCTTCATCACTTAAGTCCAAATCACAATCACTTTCTTCATACAACCATTTCACAATATCACTGTCTGCTGCATGCTCTCTTTTTGCACCACCGTATCTGATGAACTGACCACAAGGCCATGCATAATCAAGCCTGCAAATGGAAGACCAGCTTGCCTGCCCGTGACACAAATTATCCCACATACACTTTCTATTGGCATATATACATGTACTATGTCCTGTAGTGTGTCAGACCTCCTCCTGTAACACAGCTGCTCATGATATGCAAGTAAAGTATGAGTTGGACATGCTCTGACATTGGAATGGTAAAGGAAAATTAAGATGTTGCAAGAGGTCTGAAAAAGGATTGGAAAAGGTTAATGGGGTGCTGGGGGAGTAAAGTGCAACAGACAGCACCCAACTCATTTAGCTTCCTGGGTCCACCATTGATCACAATAAAGTTGAACCAGCTTTTAAAACCTAGTTCACATACATTTTGTTCTCACTATAGGAGTAAACAGTACCTTCACATGAAAAATTTAGTTTCAAACATGGCATGTATAACAGTACAACTGCTTTCATAAGACTGTAGCTGCAAATAAAAACCAAATGTAATATTACGTAGCGAAGAATAAGGAAGGTATTGATGTATAAGGGTGACAAAATTTAAAAGCCCAATACATCAGCAACATGAAAACAATATCCACATTCATTTTAGTTTTAATCTGAGGGGCACACAGAACCATAAACAAACTTGAACTTAAATAGATCCACATTTTGAGGTGAAAGGAAAAAAATAAGTCACAGACTTCCCTGGACTGTGTTGCATGCCTTCTGACATGCAGCTTCTTTATATACAATAAAGCAGCCAAATTAAATTTCTTTCACATGTTCAAGGTAGAGCTGCACTACTCTAAGCATGCAGAATAAGGGCTCTCGAAGGAATGTGGCATTTACATTATCAAGAGCAGTATTCAGCACTTCACACAGAAGGATCAATTAATTCATGACAACACTGCTACATTTTAGTTCATTCAATCTGAAGGAAAACTCTCAAATACTGAAGAAATGAAATCAATTAAATTACAGTCTTTAGACACTAAACCAAGCATTTCATTCTGACATCAAATTATTAACAAACATCATGGTCAAACTAGTAACACTCCTGCTTCACATCTTGGAAGGTCTGGGTGTTCAAATCAAGGCCAGAAACTAGCTATCCTATATAAACTTTATCACGGTTTTCTTCTGTCCCTCCTAGTAAATGCTGAGATAGTACCTTGAACCAGGCCACAATTTCCTTCCACAACCTCATTAATTCATTTCTCATTAATCTGGATTAATTCAAAGCTTACCGAAAACTCGAATGCTGGTATGGTGCCTGTCTTAGTACCACAGTAGACAAGACTTGCGCTGAGAACTAAACTGTAAACAGTATGACTCCAGTTGTTGCACACAGTGCGTAACAGTAACCCTAATACAGAGAAAAAAATGCACAGTATGAGGTTTAAACTCATACTTAAGAAGTCAGTTCCTAAAATTACCCACGAAAGCAGGAAGGGGGCGGGGGGAAAAAAAAATGAACAGAGTAAAGTTCAGCATTTTTAATGGCTGTTTTAATCTGCTTGCAGACAGATTCTAAAATACATTAAAATCTTTCAATGAGGATGAATCTCGAAGCTTGCTTCAAAAATCATCATTCAAGTATGTGTTTCTTAGACGTCTGCAACTGTACACCCATCTGCCTGAATATCTCTCTGAAAGTTCATACACACCTGTCCAGCTTTCAGACATTTTCATAAAAATCCTTTTTAACTGCATTACAATTACAGAAAAGAGTGTTGCTATTTTGGCAACCTGAATGTAAAAAAAAAAACTAGTCCTGAAATAAGTAAAAGACAATGTTATTTCTTCATATTATGGTGACACCTGGCTAAGATATCCTTACATGCCAAACAAAGCAAAATAAAACATTGTGACAGGTGAAGAAGTAACACTAAATGAAGTGTGTATACTCATGCCAAATTTTCATTGACAGTTTAAAGGAAACTCAGTGCTCATAATAAAACGAAAAATGTGTTCAATTTTTAAAACATTTCCTTACCAGAAGCTGCATCCCTCACTGCTATGGGTTTATTTCGACTTCCAATGATCAGAACCTGACGGGGACCTTCTTTTGTAGCTTTAAGTGTCAGAACTGACTCCCTTCCAATTTTGATTGGTTCACCAATTAAGGATGACGTCTAGAACAGAAAAATGACAGGTAATGACATGCAAGTTCTTAAAATACTGTTTATAAACTGTTCTCTTACCAGTTCTTTAGCAAATCATTCTATACTATTTTTCTAGAATCCAGGAGCTTCCAAAGTTGCACAGATTTGTTAATATGAAATATGATTTTACACAAAAACTGTTCCAATGTTAATGACTTAAGATGATTATGTAACTACATCTAATACTAACTGTCAGAACTATTTCCATGCATGCACAGAAATCTACTAAAATCACAACATTTATTCCAGAAACTGCAAAACAATAAAAAGACAACGGCTTATAAATACGAGACACTCCTCCTACATGTTTTGGCCTACCATGGCCACCTTCGGATGGGTGGTTAACAAAGGAAAGAGTAGTTATGGCTATTTTATTATAGATATGCAGATACAGAGCTAAAATATGCATGGTGAATAAATTTCATGATAAAATATTTGTAGCCTGGAACAGATTACATGTATTCATATGTATCGTGATACTCTTCACTGTTGAAATGCAAACAAACATCTGTGTCAAAAGTATCCATCTTGTTGTACACAGTTTTTCCTGAAAATAGTTACATGAAAAGTAAATATTGTTAATTTTTAAATAAAACAGTTATACTTTTTGATGGCTGAAGATTATAATCCTTTCTATATGTGACTTATGTTGGGATGGACGAGTACCACGCATGTACTGGAGCGAGAGGTCCGGGTGTCCTGACATTTTGCTTCGATGCATGCGTATTCTAGTTGAGCGTTAAATGACTGTTCTGAAAAATCGCGTATGAAAACCCCCCCCTTGAACGTTTGCATATCTTATGACAATTACAAGGTGAATCATGAAATGCCACATATTAATGAAAGATAAAATGTTTTCAACACTACCTGTGTGTTTTAGGTGGTTAAAACTACCTTCATTTGATATATAGCATTCAAAAGACACAGTGTGTTTACTGAGGTAAAAACTAAATAAATATACATACGAATACACACACACATATGTATAATTCAAATTAATTTCATGGTGGAATTAAGGTTAAGATATCTTATTTACAATAATTGTTTGTAATTCATATGATACATATTCTAATTTTCCTTTCCTAATTTACAAATGTTATTTAAAATTTATTCTGCTGGACACATATACAGCACACAATAACACAACAACATAAGCCATATAACCCTGTAATAATACCAAGATAACCAACCAACTTAAATAATTCATGTCCATCTTACAATCAATAGATTATGGAACTTCTGAACTTCAGAATGTGTTATACAATCAATTTCTTGCAGAAATGATACAAACTGACACTATAATAATGGCTTTGTAATGGTCTCTGACTACCAACTAAAAAACAGAAAATATTTGCTGGCATTCAAAATTGAGATTTAAAAGAATGTAACTCCAGTAACCACAAAATTTTACTAATTTGAATGGTGTGCTAAATTAGCAGACATAAAAATATGATTACTGGCAAAACCAGAACATGTTTATAATCTTTTCAACAGTGCAAACCACAGGACAAACTCAAATATAAGTTTACATCTTATATTAGAATCATATTTGTTATCCCACATTCATCCACTTTACTTCAGATAAATATGTAAAAGTATGAAAAACACTATGGACATGAATATCATTTTAGAGCTTCAATTACAGTAACTCATTTTGGAGAAATAAAAAGAAACTGTTAAATGTCATCTGTTTCATAGGTCTGTTACAATATGAGATCTGCACTCTTTTGAGATTTTACTCAGAACAGAGTGGTTGTTTCTTACCGACAGATTGGGACAACCTACCTGTTCCATCTACAAAAGTCAACTGCTTGACCAAAAAGAAACTACCATTTTACTCTGCGTAAAATCCCATAAGATGGCAGACCTCATTTACACCGTGGCAGAAGCCTGAAATTACTGTCATAATGTTTTTGTTTTGAGATATGAAGTTCTCACAGTAGTGTTGCTGATATTCTTGTCTGGGATGTGATGCTATGTTGAGTAATCTCCGAAGATTTTAAGGGCTTTTAAGGATGGCATTACCTACAAAATGTGGGGAACTACTCCTCCAACAATCTAATACCAAATCCCAAAGAATTTTCAATTTTTATTATTTTAATAGTACAGTGTGAATTTTATAACCAATCTCTAATCAGTATGATAAAATTTAACATATATATACCTTGATATTAAACCTGGCAACTTCCCCAGCCTGAGTCCCAATGTATATTATTCCACAGCTATGGTCCATGCACTGGACTGAACTTCCAATATCAACAGGATTTTGGACCAGTTCTCCAGTCTAAGAAATAATGATGTGGTTAGAAACATAAAATTTGAAATTCAAAGTACTGCACTGAAATGTGTATCTGTTCAAATAGTAAAAGACTGAACTAAGTCACTCAAATCAGTGCTTTTACTTGAATCTAAATATGGTCCTGTAATGTTATCTAAATGTTAGTTTATAAATATCACAAACAAATGGCACTACATCATGAGCTACATTGTTTACAAAAGCCTGTGCTCCATTTATGTGAGACCCAACATGCTAAAACAACAACTTTCTAAGTGCCAACACATAAAACTCAAAAGAATCTAGAATGGCTGGAATTAAACAAACTAATCATGTCCCTGTAAACAGATAAATAACACAAAGAATAATACAGAATTACTAGACAATAATGCACATAAAACTCTAAAATTCAGTCATAAAATAAATTTACATGGCATGTAACTGCATAAAGAATCTACAGTGAAGCAAGAACTTAGTGGCCACAAATTATATAAAAAAAGCAGGAACAGCTGTAACACAATGGCTGATAAAACAGGACAGGACATCTATTGCTATGGAACAGAAAAGCTCATCCATGATATGATAAACACCTCAATTATGGTGAGGAATATATACAAAAGCAGTAGTAAAGCAGTAAAATTAAAACTGAGTATTTCATAATGATTCACACACTAAATTGAACTATCATAGCAGACTAATTTCACCCAAAATTTAATATTAATTCTTTGCTCTCAATTCAAATTACTCATGTTTCAATGATATTTGAACAAGTGTCTCTTAAATCTGCCACAGCTGTCATATAACTGATACCAGTGTTTAAAGTACAGCCCACGTAAGTTGCAACATGTGGACACAAGTTCACATGATCACATCTAACGTAACATGGTAGGCTGCATGATAAAATTTTGCAAAACCTTACAGCAACACCCCATACATTTACTTTCTTACTAAGCCACTTATGTACATTAATGTCATTAAAACAAAATAGAAAACCCAATCATAATATAATGGGCAGTTACTCTGAAAATGTATCAGTATTTTATCCAGTTGTGTTATTTCATTTTCATGCTATACATAACTTACTACTTCAGTAGCAGATTCTGTATACATTATATCTTTTGTCTATAACCTCGAAATGTTCTGTCTTGTAAGCATGTTTATAATTGTTGACAGATGAATGATGTTTCAAATCAAGTGTGTGGGTGTTTATGACCCATTGCCACGCCTAGCTCCAGTGGTTCATTAGTACCACCATAAAAGGGGGGGGGGGAAATTGCATGGTCAATATCTTGCAGCTTTAAGTTCTAGTAAAATAGGTATTATGGTACAACAAGCAGTTGTAAATAACTTATTACTTCAGTAACAGATTCTGTACACATTATATCTTTTGCCTATAACCTTGAAGTTCTGTCTTGTAACCATGTTTATAATTGCTGACAGATAAATGTTTGAAATCGGATGTTTTGGTCTGTTTATAGTCCATCTCCATCCCAAACCTGACATGCCTAGCTCCAGTGGTTGATTAGTCAACACCACAAAACTGAAAATGAAAGAGGAATTTTTACAGTCAATATCTTGCTGCTTTAAATTCTACAAAAATATTACAACAAGCAGTGAATATTTTCCCCAAGTCCTTTCATCATATATCATACCACACTAAAACAGTACATGGCACCAGTTTCACTCTTGTCTCACAAGTTCATGTGTCTGTCTGGGTGTACAAAATTAATAAGCACAGCACTGGAATTTTTGTCATCATATAATTTTCATATTAGTTTCATAAAATTGCTCATATGGCTAAAATCCTGATGTGGGAGTACACGCATGGCCTAATTATCTCAAAAACGTACTTGCTTCTTTTTCAGGAAATATACATAGCCTAAAAAGCATCTTCTCAGCTACAATGAAAAATACTGAAACATATGAGTAAGAGAGAGATTCAAGTCTTCTATCATGTGATACTGTGTCACTGGGAGAGTAGTTCCTTGTGGCTCAAAGTCTAAGACAAAATAGCCATGAAGGAGAAGAGTGCAGTGTTCAGTTATGATCACTCTGCAACCAGCAAAGGAGCTAGGGAGAGGCAAAGATGCAAGTCACACAGTGCTCAAAACCGTGGACTACAATATGAAGATTGGCGCCCTCCTGGAAGACCCAGCCTACAGAAGGTTACCCCCACCCAGACTGTCAAATGCAAGATCACTCTTCTCCTCAAGAAGTCCTTCTGGTTGCAGAGATGTGCCAACAAAAGTGTGTGCTGGGCTCAAGGCCTCTGAGGTTTTATGGAGACCTAAAATTTCACAAAGAGGGAATCCCTCTGGGCAATACTGAGCTCCAATCAGCTATCCAAGCATCAAACAGGTGTGATGCCCCCTTTGTGGGGAACTTGTTACACCATAAGTTTGTTAAATGCTGCAGACTGTATGAATGGGACAGAGAACATCATGATCACCTTCCATATATTTTCTACGTATGTTCATCTGAATGGCCATTAGGACAGCCTTAAACATCCTCAGCCAACACTCTGAGGAAAGTACCCTGGTCATGTTCTGTCACATCCTAATCACCTAATACTTCAGTTCTGGTGGACAGTTATAGGAGAAACCGATGCAGTGGCTATGGACTCAACAACTTTTCTCCTGTGATCCCAGATTTCTACATGGAGAACCTCAAGAAGAAGGCATCAGAGCAAGCAGCTGTTACCGACAATCCATGATTCCAGATCAGATCAGTGTCATGTTCAGTACATTGCAAGTAAATTGGTGTTTGTACAACTCACTTCAAAAATTTATTTTAAATGGGAGCAAAACAATACTGGTGAGTATAATGGACACTGGTGCACTGGATCAAGATTTTTGAATTCGTTAAATTAGCCCAATGGTTTCTTATTTAGGCAGTGTTCATAGCAAGGATTTGGACCCCAAGATTGCTGACACTTGCTTGATTGCAGGCATTGTTCTAGGTTTATGACAGGATTGTAAAAAGATGGCTTCAACCTACCCTTATCTAATGGTTAATGAACTTATTGCCTTGGTAAATCTGGTGCAAAGAAATGCTACATGATATAGCAGGAATTTGTGGCACATCTGTTTTTGAAGTTATGAAGGCAAGAGTTTTGGTGCTACCCCAGACTGGGGACACTGGCACTTTGTTCTTGGACTTTGTGCACACAAGTTGAGTGACATATCAGACTGTCAAGCTAATCAGGATGTGTGGGGTTAAAATATTACAGTGCTATTAACAACTGACTGTTTTGAACAGGTAAGCCTCATATGTGCAACAATGAAATATGCAGCATTAATAAATATACTGTGCCTGTCATGCCATTACTGTTACAACCTCGTTAGTGGACCTACACTTATGTCTCTTGTGGTCACTGCAAGTAATATTCCTGTGAAGATCATGTTCTCCGACTAAGACATTTGACTGGTTATGCAGCCCATAAGCCTCTCTGCTGGTTTCTTGACATGGATGAAACAGTTTAATCTGGCACCACAGACCAGAGAGGCAGAAGGGTTTCTTGGACCACCTAAATAGTGTTCACCAGAACATCCAATTCACCACAGTGATGGAGAGGGATTGGCACCTTCAATTCCCAGACAGACACTTACAGGAAAACATGCAGCTCTCTGGGCCATTACATTTACCAAAAACCCTTCCACACTAACCTCTATCTAACTTCTGCATCACATGACAACCTTTTTAATGAAGAGCCTGTCGTCTGCACCCTGATGAACACACCAAGAGCCTTAAGTGACTGAGAGTGTCTCCATGAACAGTTTGAGTTCTTCAGGTCCACTTTCGGGATAAACAGACACATCCCAAGGCACATAAATCATGCCCTCAATCAACCCGTGAGGACTATCAGACCCAGTAAGAAACCAGCCTAGTTTGTAAGGCAACAATTATAAACAAGGTGAAGATAAAAAAATGGAGGTTATATCCAGAAAATCCAGAGTCTAAGAGTACCACCAAGATCTTTAAAACATGGGGAATGGGGGTAAGATGAATAAGACCTAGTTTATATCTAAAAACAATACCATTCATTTTATGAAAAAATAAAATAAAAGTAGTTTTGCCTACATTGGGATTCATGCCATTGTCCAGGCACCACTTATGGACAGGGTCGTCATAATGCAAGAATTTGCAGTCCTCCACAATACTGATGCAATGGAAGATTCTGAAGTAGTCAGCAAACAAGAGATGGGTAATGTTACAAACAGAATTACAAACACTGTTCATGAAAACACTGAATAGTAAGGGCCCGAGGATTGAGCCCTCAGGAATACCAGACTTCATGGTGTATGAATGCAAGGAAAAAAACCTGAACTGAAGCCTGCCTGCAGCTAAGATACCTTCAAAACCAGTTCACATAATTAGGAGAAAGACCAAAAGATGAAATTCTGTGAAGAAGAAACGAGTGAGGAACAGAGTAAACTGCATCGGTGAGATACAAGTACACAGAGTCAACATGACTCTGAGTGCTTACTGATTGTATATGGACATTATGACAGGTGGCCAGATTGGTTGACGGGGAACAGTATTTTCTGCATCCATGTTGAGAAGAATTAATCTTATTTCTGAGAAGATGAGATAGGCGATTATGAATGACTATTTTACAAATTAAAAAAAATTGTTAAGTAAAGAAATAAGCCTATAATTACTGACCACAAAGCTGCTACCTTTTTTATAGAGGGAAGGGAACATTTGGCTGGTAAGACTGGTATTAAAAATATGAACAAATAACAGGACAAACACATGTGAGAAGCCCTTCATGATGAAAGAAGGGATACCACTGCAACCCATTCCCTTGGATGATTTGAGGTGTTTGATGGCAGTACTGACTTTGTCAGCTGAAATGAGAGACACAGACACTAAGTCAGAATTTACAAAAGGAGGGGAAATGCCTGCCAGAGAAAACGAACTATAAGTGGATTCAAGGTGATGCGCAAAGGCATCAGCAAAGAAGTCAGAATCAGTAACAATCTGACCATCAATTTTCAAATGTGTACGATTATCTTACCTTTTTTAGAGTTAAAAACATATTTAAAAAATCTCAACAGCAGCAGTAGCAACAATTCCTAACAATAAACCAGACATCATAACCTGTGATAATAAACAAGGAACATGTATGTTAATAGATGTTGCAATTCCTGGAGACAGAAAGTGATCAACAGGGAAGCCAAGAAGATTTTAAAATATATAGACCTCATAATAGAAATTCAGCGCATGTAGAATGTGAATGCAAAAGTGACAACTGTAATAATACAGGCGACTGAAACCAGTTCAAAAACGAGACAATACCTAAGTAACATGCCGGGAAACCACGAAATTAAGGAACTGCAAAAAAGCCATATTGGGTACTGCACATGTACTACAGAAAGTGCCAATGCAAAAGCACAAAACATATTTCACAGGCAGAATAATATAACATGTAGCACATATTGTAAACACAGAACAGCTGCAACACTATATACCCTAGAGACATGCTTTGTTTCAAGTATATAATTGTAAATACCCTGCTAAAATGTGATAGTGATGATGATGATGATGATAATAAGCATTATCATCATCATAAGCTGCCAAGACGGTGGCAGCGGCAGTAGTAGTAGTAGTATGGTGGTGGTGGTGGTAGTAGTAGTAGTAGTAGTAGTAGTAGTAGTAGTAGTAGTAGTAGTAGTAGGAGGAGGAGGAGGAGCGGCAGTGTATATTTGGGTTGATGGTACTTTCCTCCAGAAAATCAGTACTTATGTGTTACAGTTCGTACAAAATGATTATCACACACATCAAGGGCCGTGAACACTGTGCTTACTACTGTTTATAACAGAATTCAATCTGTAACCCAAAAATAAAATATGTAGACAAAGATCTCTCAAAACGTCCCCCCTAGTGATTTGGCATGGACAGCACAGGAGTGAAAATAATTATATCTTCCTCAGACAGAATTTATAAATTTGGTGAAAGAGACATGACAATGGATACTAACACAAGATATGCCTCTACTGAGACACTGTTCACATAATGCAGATGACAAAAATGCCATTTAAAATAGGTGACTAAGAGATACTTCAAGGCAGTTATATTTTCTTCTCTTAACCATTAAGGCAATCTTTTGCTGAATAACTTCTGTACAGAGGAAGCAATGAGGTCACAAAAAAGAAGAAATGAGATCCTTCTAGGTG
>Ga0123355_10011099_pt1 | contig 13872 bp, 17 predicted proteins | sample TergutEmb28metaG_3_FD_89872 | JGI IMG/M metagenome (GOLD analysis project Ga0123355, IMG submission 89872) | Embiratermes neotenicus P1 segment gut microbial communities from Petit-Saut dam, French Guiana - Emb289 P1 | ecosystem: Host-associated > Arthropoda: Insects > Digestive system > Gut ... | reverse complement strand
TCAAATGTGATGAAATAGTAGAATACTTGTAGTAAGCATTATACTAATTAAGCTGAACTTAAGCATGTAATATTACACTCTGTAATGGGGCATGCAATAAATAAATAAATAAAAAAAAATACATACATGCATACATACGTACATATATACATACACACACAAATATATACATACATACGTATATACGTACATACATACACAAATACACATATAAATATATACATACATACATACACAAATACATACATACATACACAAATACATACATACATACACATACATACATACACACATACATACACATACATACATACATAAATACATACATATATACATACATACACAAATACATGCATACATACATACATACACACACACATACAAATGCTTCTAACGTAGTAATGTTTAAAACTGCCTCTAAACCTGTTTGTTACGAAAGAACATGTATCACCGATGACATTTACGAGCAGGAGCAGAAGATGTCAGCAACAAAACACAGCGAGATATATTTATGCTTCAGTCGGTATTTACGTTTACTACATTTGGGGATGAAAGCCACATAATACGCACATTCCAAGAAGCCGTGGTTTCAAATTGTCATGGCTGTAATTTACAACAATCGCTAAGTGGAAGGTCCATCGCTGCCCAGACTGGCCCTGTGGCCGGCCGGCCTGGTCTTGTGACCCGTAGGTACGGGGGGTTCTTTCCTTAGGATTACAGCGGACGTGGAATGGCCGCAACATTTAGCCGCGACCTATTGAAAAAATTTAACATGGAGTGAAGTTATGCCCCCAGAGGAAGACCAAGGCTCACAATAGGCTTCGGTTCTATTAATTAGATATACCTTGGAGTGGATATCATTATTGTCAGGATACAGAAATGCTGGATGTTACAAATAGCTAACCATTTAAACAGGGCGGAGAAACAAGGAATTAATACAAAATTTTGATGTGGAAACGTCCAAAAAACTGTTTCTCTACGACACATTTTGAGTCTTCTTTCCTGTAAAGCCGTTCTACCGCTGTGCCACTGATATCACTAAACTTCTATGTCCACAGCAAAACCAAACAATCAGTCCGTCAAAACGCCACTGCAAATTTATGACGAAATCAACATCAAAGATGGCGGTGCGACGAAGTCCCTCGCACGAACACAGAAGCAACTTCTAAATCTGCACAACGCACTAATAAGGGAAGCCAAGATGCAAGGTCTCGCCAAATACCAGGTCAGTTTATTACCGTAAGTGCTGCGCGAGAGCGCCTCATGCCGGAGAGTCCGACGCTCCTCACTTCAAGACGGGCTGTCTCACACGCTTGACGGTAGCGCTATCTAGAAAACTGATTTGTGATTCTGTGGTAAATTTGACGTTCAGGTGACCGTACGTCGTGATAAATTCTTATAATAAAAGCAAATATACGCACTAATTTCTCAAATTTATTTTTGGAATAAAACTCTACATTTTTCGGACAGTTTCTCTGTCCATCATCAGGAGTTTTTTTTTTTACTGTACACACAGCAGAGGTGTATGTCATACATGTTTGCTGACAGCAAGCTGTCAGCAAACCTGTATACATTGCTGTGTGTACAGTGAAAATCTCCTGATGATGCACAGAGAAACTGTCCGAACCATGTACACTTTTATTTCAAAAATAAAATTGAGAAATTAGTGCATCTAGTTGGTTTTATTATAAGAATTCTGCAGTACTTTATCTACATCGTATCAACTCCACAAGCTATTCGTCGCCTCTGTAGACGACTTGACGTTTACTGGTTGCCTTTATCGTCGTCAAAGTGTGCAGATGTCTTGGAATACAACAAAATGCATCCCCTGTGAGTTATGCTGCATCACTCTATCAAATCATAAGGATGTCCTAGACGGATGGCCCAGAATCACGTAGCTATGAGTGTTCACACAACATTATGACACCGTGAAACCCGGTAATTGGGAACTAAGGATTCGGAAGGACATGCAAGTGATTTCAGGTTTCCGCCGCGACTTAAACAAGATTTACGTCCTATCGGAATTTTAGGCAGCAAATAATTGCAATTCCATACCGATCTTACGGGACGAAATATCTGTCTCTGCTTCAAGGGTCGAACAGTCCCTTGAACGAAAGGTGGTCCGGAAAGGTCGGTACGGAATTGCCGTTCTCCGCTGGGTGAAATCCCAAAAATCTCAGATGTCTTAAGATCGTCGGCGGCATCTAAGTGCAGGCAACGTGTCCTTTTGAAGAACTACAGGGTGGCGCAAGAAAAATTAGCCTAGAACACGGATAAGGGTCACCGCCCATGTGTTAGCAGCAGGAGGAGTAGTCACGTGACCACGGTAACCGCATGCGCAGTTGCGATGCCCGCTAAGCTAAACTGTTTTTTAATAACAACATTATAACTATTCAAATGCAATATAACAATTGGCTTTCTTTTCTTACTAACAGCACTCGTATTGCAATTGACACTAAGACTGGACATGTGTCTGCATGGTGTGTACTTTTGTTCACGAAATTTAGACACTACAGAACATACGCACAGCTAGCAAATCAGGATAACGGTAGGCGTGATCAAATAGTATTCGTAGGTGTGATCAAATAGTATTCGGAATCATTTCCCGCAGTATTTATTAGAAATGGCCGGTCCCAGTGGCCGCGTGGTCTAAGGCGTAGGTCTACGGACGCTTGCCTGCTGAGACTGTGGGTTCGAATCTCACCGGGGGGCACGGACGTCTGTCTGTTGCGAGTGTTTTGTGTTGTCAGGTAGAGGTCTTTGCGACGTACTGATCAAGCTTCCAGAGGAGTCCTACCGACTGTGATGCGTCGTTGTGTGTGATCTAGAAACCTCAAAGAATGAGAAGGCCATGGCCTGCGTTGGGCCGCAGCGCCACACCAAAAAAAATTGTTAGAAATGCAAAGACCTGACAAAGTAGTGATGTGAGCAAGACACGACAGGACTGGAGATGAATTATGGGTCTGAAACATGAAACAAGAAAGAGGCCTATGCTCACAATTACGAAGAAAATATCACAGATTAAATAAGGATATATGAAGAGACAATATTAGAATGAATCTTAAAACGATAGTACTATGGACACATTGTCTAGGCTGGTACGTGCTTAGAGTAAGTCCAATTGTGGACTTTTGAGAGGACTGGCGACTGGCTTCAAAATATGGAATAACACATCAATAAGCTAAATATCACTACAGTCCTGAAAATACCCCCCATAATGGGCCCTAGATGGGGGTGGGTAGCCAACGCCACGACCCGACCGTTTTACCACCAAAAAAGGCACAGTACCCATTGTATAGGAGGCTGAGTGGGCCTCAGAGCCGGTCTGGTTGGGTGAGAAAAATTTCGCCCCCACCGGGATTCGATCCCCGGACCGTTCAGCGCCTAGCGAGTCGGTATACCGACTGAGCTATCCCGGCTCCAATGTGTGGTTAATAGACACGTTATTTCTTCAGTCAGCCATCTTTCTAGTCAGCCATACAACATACGGAAGGGAAATCCGCCAGAAAGCCTACCAGCTCGCCAGCCATTTAGCGCGTAACCCTCCAACCTGCTACGGTTATTAATTAACCCTAAATACAAAAGGACACATTCATTACCGAAACAAAGGACGTGACGTTGACGTCTAAATGTAGTGGCGTTCAACCTGCAAACACAAGAGAATATTTTGTAACATAGTTTGTGTCGCAGGACTGAACGTGTAATTAACATTAAATGACGGACAAAATGTAATGGGGCTTTCGCTCTTCCGGGGTGTTGCGCGGTCTGAGTTTGTGGTTGGCAGTCTGAATTCTCGAACAGCTCTCATCAGCTTTGACACGCCCTTCTAGCGGTCACAGTGACCTACATAACGCCATAAGGTTTCTTCACTAAATAACCCGCCGCGACTCCAACCGAGTCTCTGACTTCACCGCCTTATCCCGAACACCGTCAAAGCCCACAAATGAAAAGTAAGTGCCTGTGAGGAGGTGTCACGTAAAGTAGGGAAGTAAGAAGGCAACATATCGTCGACTGGGACAAGAGTCGGTCTTCACGAAGGAAGTTCCATTGCGATACTGGAGAAGTACAGAATGTCAGTCATAACTGCATTTGTATCATTTCTTTATACTTTTGATATAACCAACAGAATACACAATTAATATCACAGAAGTATATATCACAACAGCATTTCCTTATATAATATATTATGTAGTGTTTACATTAAAACATAACTCACAATTTTACATGAAATGTTGTAACGTCGAATGGATTTTATTATTATTATTATTACTTATTTACTTAATCACTTACATATTTGCATACTTACTTAATTATTTAATTACTTATTTATTTATTTACTTACTTAATCACTTATTCAATCACTCAATCACTCAATCACTACTTCTCTCCAACCCTCCATCACTCCATCAATCAATCACTCATTCACTCAGTCACTCAATGAATTAATTACTTAATTAATTAATTACCTAATAAATTAATTACTTACTTACTGCAATTGAGTTGCTTGTCGGTAACAGTAGTCTTTACACTAGTAAAGACACAACAAATAAGAATAAATATACATACACTAAACAATATAAGACTAAATACACGTGCACATATTAACAAATCACCCACGCGATTGTCAAAACACCCATATACACACACACACACATTACAAAATCCACACACACACACACACAAACATTATAAACCCCAACCTCACACTCACACCCACACAATACAAAACCCACACACACACACACACACACACACCCACACATTACAAAACCCACACATACACACACCCACACATTACAAAACCCACACACACCCACACAATACAAAACCCACACACACATAATCACATATTACAAAACACACACATACACACACCCACACATTAAAACCTCACACGCGCACACACCCACACATTACAAAACTCACACACACACACAAACACACATATTAAAAAGCCCACACATACACACATTCACACATTACAAAACCCACACATACACACGTCCACACATTACAAAACTCACACATATACACACATACACATTACAAAACTCACATACACATTGCAAAACCCACACATTACAAAACCCACACATACACACACGTCCACACATTACAAAACTCACACATACACACACCCACATACTACAAAACTCACACATACACACACACACACATTGCAAAACCCACACATACACACACCCACACATTACAAAACTCACACACACACACACACATTGCAAAACCCACACATACACACACCCACACATTACAAAACTCACACATATACACACGCACACATTACAACACATACACATTGCAAAACCCACACGCACGCACAACCACACATTACAAAACTCACACATATACACACCCACACATTACAAAACACACACATACACACACCAACACATTGCAAAACCCACACAAACACACACCCACACAATTACAAAACTCACACATATACACACCCACACATTACAAAACATACACATTGCAAAACCCACACATACACACAACCACACATTACAAAACCCACACATACACACGTCCACACATTACAAAACTCACACATACACACACCCACATACTACAAAACTCATACATATACACACCCACACATTACAAAACTCAAACACACACACACATTGCAAAACCCACACAGACACACCCACACATTACAAAACTCACACATATACACACCCACACATTACAAAACATACATTGCAAAACCCACACGCACGCACAACCACACATTACAAAACTCACACATATACACACCCACACATTACAAAAGATACACATTACAAAACCCACACATACACACACCAACACATTACAAAACCCACACATACACACATCCACACATTACAAAACTCACACATATACACAACCACATATTACAAAACACAAACATTAAAAAACCCACACATTACAAAATCCACACATACACACACCCACACATTACAAAACCCACACAAACACACACACACATTACAAAACCCACACATACACACACCCACACATTACAAACCCACACATACACACAACCACACATTGCATAACTCACACATATACACACCCACACATTACAAAACCCACACATTACAATACCCACACACATACACACAAACACACACACATTACAAAACCCACACTTATGCACACCCACACATTGCAAAACCCACACATACACACACTCAAACAATACAAAACTCACACATATACACACCCACACATTACAAAACACACACATTACAAAACCCACACACACACACACACACCCACACATTACAAAACCCACACATACACACACCCACATATTACAAAACTCACACATATACACACCCACATATTACAAAACCCACACACACACACACACATTACAAAACACACACATTACAAAACCCACACATACACACAACCACACATTACAAAACTCACACATATACACACCCACATATTACAAAACCCATACATATACACACCCACACATTGCAAAACCCACACATACACACACCCACACATACACACACCCACACATTACAAAACTGACACTTATACACACCCACACATTACAAAATACACACATTACAAAACCTACACATACACACAACCACACATTACAAAACCCACACATACACACAACCACACATTACAAAACTCACACATATGCACACCCACACTTTACAAAACACACACATTACAAAACCGACACATACACACACCCACACATTACAAAACCAACACATACACACACCGACACACTACAAAACTCACACATATATACACCCACACATTACAAAACATGCACATTGCAAAACTCACACACACACACAAACACACATTACAAAACACACACATTACAAAACACACATATTACAAACCCCATATATACACACACCCATACATTACAAAACTCACACATATACACACCCACACATTACAAAACACTCACATTACAAAACACACACATATACACAAACACATTACAAAACCCACACATATACACATCTATACATTGCAAAACCCACACCTACACACACCCACACATTACAAAACACACACATTACAAAACCCACACATACACACACCCACACAATACAAAACCCACACATACACACAGCCACACATACACACACCCACACATTACAAAACTCATACATATACACACCCACTTACTTACTTACTTACTTACTTACTTACTTACTTACTTACTTACTTACTTACTTACTCCATGGTGCAGAGTCCTTCTTGAGAAGCTAACTGGTCTTCAGCTAGTCAAGAAACTACACGCATTTCACGGAACCCGAAGGTTCATTACCGCACTCACAAGCGTCCGCCACCTGTTTCTATCCTGGACCAGCCGAATCCAGTCCATATACACACATCCCACTTCCTGGAGATCCATCCTAATATTATCCGCCCATCTACGCCTAGGTCTTCCCAGTGGTCTCCTTCCCTCCGGTTTCCCTACCAAGACCCTGTACACCCCCCTCTCTTCACCCATACGCGCCACATGCCTAGCCCATCATATTCTTCTCGATTTTATCACCCGCACAATATTGGGCGAGGAGTACAAGTCATTTAGTTCCTCGTCATGCAATCTCCTCCATTCACACATTACAAAATACACAATTACAAAACCCAAACATAAACACACCCACACATTACAAAACTCACACATATTCACACTAACACATTATAAAACTCACACACACATACACACATATTACAAATCCCACATATATACACACCCACACAATACAAAACAATACGCATTGCAAAACCCACACGCACGCACACCCACACATTACAAAACACACATTTCAAAACCCAAATGCACGCACACCCGCACATTACAAAACCCACATACATACACACACACACCCACACATTACAAAACCCACACATATACACCCCACACATTACAAACCCCCCCCCCACACACACACATTACAAAACCCATACATTACAAAACGCACACATTCACACACCCACACATTGCAAAACCCACACATTACAAAACCCACACACACACACACACACACACACATTACAAAACCCCCACATTACAAAACGCACACATACCCACACCAACACATTACAAAACCCACACATATACACACCTACACATTACAAAACCCATACCGACACACACACACACATTACAAAACGCACACATACACACACCCACACATCACAAAACTCACACATTACAAAGCAAGTTACAACAACCACAGTACAAGACACACGCCAAATGAAATAGTCACAATACAATGCAGTACCCTCAGTTTATTTAGTTTATTGAGAACACGACAATATTTTAATATTTTCACAACAATAATTTTATGAAATTCAGCAACTGCAATTTAAGAACTTGTATAGCTTAGCAAGCAGCAGATATGTAATTGATGATGACAAAGTGTCGAAACATGTGGGAGTGGAAATCATACAAAGAAACACTCTTGTGTTACATACTTTTGTGGTAATAATTGTGCATTTTTGCTTATAATAAAAGATAATAAATTGATACACGATACATGTATTGAAATAAATGCATTTATATCAGTTTATTGCTTGCTTCATGTTCGGCTTTTGTGAAAGGCCATCGGCAGGCATTTGAAAACATAAGGTATCAGTACGTTGGGTTGTACTTAAATTGCCTCTCTGTGTGAACTGCTAATTGCCTGACGACTGCTTTTCAACAAGCGGAAGTATGTAGCCAGAAATAAACTTATATAAATGTAGTTGTCATCGGCAGCCTGTACTGATTATTTGCAGGAAAAGAGTCCACTATAGCATCGACCAGAAGAGGCTGGTCCCTTGAGCGGGTACGAGCTGTTCATTCATTCAGTCTGCCATATACGTAGCCAATCACACAGTGGCTTGAAGATTTGGTTTGTCTGCAGGGTTTCTCAGAGGAAGTGATGTCCGTCCTGCGAAAGACGTCGAGGACAACGTCACAGGAGCAACTGAAGACAGTCCTTCAGGAGGCCCTGTCTCGCGGTCACGTCAAGCGCGCCGATACTAAGGAAGCGGCTGCCATCGTCTTGGCCGATTTGGAAAATCCGGACAGCGAGCTTCTTGAAGCGATGGACAACTTTAAACCTCTCCAGTATGTGTGAGAGACAAGACAAATGCTGGGAAAAAGCCAGAAAGAGCTCCTTGTCCAGAGGACTGGGTAGTCATGGATGAATTCAACGAATTTCCTTCTACAATAAAAAAACTTCCCTACAATTAGCACCACACCTCGCAAGAAGTTTCTGCTTTTGGGCCCGTTCGCAAGATACCAAAAATCGACTATTAGCTTCGTCATGTCTGTCCGTCCGTCTGTCCGCATGGAACAACGCGGCTTCCACGAGACGGATTTTCATTAAATTTGATATTTGAGTAGGTTTCGAAAATCTGTCAAGAATCTTCAAATTTCATTAAAATCTGTCAAAAAGAACGGGTATTTTACATGGAGATAAATATACACTTTTGATCATATCTCACTCAGTTCTTCTTAGAACAAAAGGAGTTTCAGAGAAAAGTTGTAAAGAAAATCAAAACATTTTACGTTCAATGGCAATTTTTCGAAAATCGTACCGTTTATGAGATACTGTAGAAAAATAACGTAGATTCGGACAGGCTAGAGATGACAATATGGAGCATGCACATTGCATGCTGGATACTTAAGGCTGCAAACACACACTCGGAATATATAACACTTATTTCTTTTCCACTACAACAATGATTGAAAGAAGGCACCTCCATGTTACGATATACGTACATCGCGTGTCGTGACGTTACTTAAATCCAGCTATACTCACGATGATCTACTTCTCTTAGACACATTGTATTTTCGTGAAGTTTCTCTGCCAAGTGTGTTTACTAGCGGTATGTCTTATGTGTAATGACAAAATGTCTGCCGCTTCTGACACGAAAATTTTCAGAGCATCGATGTCCCCCGAACAGCCTGTCCTATTTTCTTACGTCTCTTCGTTTCTAAGCTTTGTCCGTCCTCTAGAATTTTATTTCTGTCCTCAGGGTTTGTTGGGAAAGGCTGATGGCACTCGCTGCATCCGTGGCCTTTTTTACAAGTACTACTTGAGAGTTATTTATCTCAGTAATTAACCAACTTTATACACTAAATTTTTGTTTTAAAATAAGTTTATTTCATGCATCTAAATGTTTCGAGCACATGTGCTCATCATCAGGAGGTCAAAATTGCATTAAACAGCTTCTGGTATCATCACACATATAAGTGGCCGTCTCGTGCAACATCCAGTTGAAAATCCGTGGCATGTATAGGTAACACACGGAAGATCATCGCTCAGTGCTAAAATACAAACTGTATCCACCAGTAAAATAATAAATTTTGACTTTTGCTGACCGTGCATCTCAGTATATTTATCTCGGTAATTAACCAACTTGATGCACAAAATTTTTGTTTTACAATAAGTTTATTTCATACCTCTACATGTTTCGAGCATATGTGCTCGAAACATGTAGAGGAATGAAATAAACTTGTTGTAAAACAAAAATTTTGTGCATCAAGTTGGTTAATTACTGAGATAAATCTACTAAGATGCACGGTTAGCAAAACGTCAGAACTTGAGAGTTCGTTTCCGAAATTTCTGTTCGGAACATTTTACGAAGGATAAATACAAAGAAGTCATTAATATTCAATAGAGATTTTTAAGAACTAGGTAAAAGTGAGCGAATTTGTTTATTTTTGAATTGTATATCACGATGACGGGTTTTATCAACCAGTTACAAGAGCCGCTACGATGATTTCTTTTGCGTATTTCTGTACTTTTTTTAACGAAGTTTACCGATCATAATATTATAGGCTACGAGCAGACACTACTGCTTCGAATGAGAAATGGGAAAATGGCTATGAACGGTTAAGTTGGGAAGTACTGTGGGGTGTCTGTGGCCATCGTTATTTCTTGGCGGGTAGCTCAGTGTGCGGCAGACAACTGCACTGACTGTACTGAATGTTCACGGTCAGTACAGAGCGGCGGATTTCTTGGATGGTTCAGCGAATACATGCTTCTATATAAAATGACACTTAATAAAGTTTGTTGCTTGAATCAGTAATTTAATTATTTATTTTAAAATAAAATGCTTAACGTGTGTTAATCGTCTATGTTACAGGATATGTTTTGTATTGCAGCAGTGTAATCTGACTTCCGGTTGAGAAATTTCGAATTTAGTGGTTAGATTTTGGCAGGGCAGATAACGTGTACTGTGAAATAACAGCACTTTCTTAATTTACTTGTATTTTCATTATAAAGATGGTTCAGACTTTGCTGCTCCCCTGATTGAAGTCTTTGAATCTTACGTATACAAAAATTGTTTCGACCTCAAGGAAAACACATCGCAGCTCCATTATCAAAGAACTACTTAAAAACCTGTAGGGAGGGCACAGCTGTTTATTCTTATAACGTCATGAAATCCAGAAATATATTGTGTGAACAAAATACAGAGATGTTTGGCATTACAGCAGGTGGTAACAATATACAGGATGGAGCAAAATCCACTTAACTCTAGAGGCAAAATTTTAAACATCGAATCTCCAGGGACTTTTGCTCCACCCTGTTTAGTGAACACGGCGTTTTACGTACAAGATCTCAAATTTATCAAATTTGCGTCGACGGAGCGGGGAAGGCAGTGACCAGCGACGAGTAGATGCCCCAGGACAGTCCAATTACGGAGCCAATGATCTCCAAAAGGAAGACGAACACTTGTTCGAAGCTCGGGCTGCCGTCACGTAAAGTGGAGCTGTTCTGAGCCACAGAAAACAGTTTGTGGATCACGTGACGCACCCGTTCCTGGAACTCTGTTTCAGACTCACCCTTCCATAACACCCCCGTCTCTTGAGGCTGCGAGGATCCCAAAGCGATTGCATCCTGCGACAATTATTTGACAAGTGTTCCTATATTCTCCATCGATATGACTTTAGCAGGGCTGCTTGAAGACATATTTGGGCTCAATGCAAATTATATTTGAGTGTCCGTCCTACTGACAATGCAGATGTAACAAAGCTAAGAATTTACACACAAAACGTGTTTGACACTTCATCTGAAATTAAATCAGACCTTTCGGGGCACCCCGAACGGAGGGCCCCATGCAGCCTCGAAGACTGCAGTAGCCTTCATCTGGCCGTGGACTGCGTCCACCGTCAGACTTACGTCGCAGTAAGTTCCACGAATCATTTATTAAGTGTAATTTCCTTCAGATGTTTCACTCTAATTGGCCAGGCTATCAAAATTACGATTATAAAACACAATGTAATATTTTAGATCTTCACAGCGGTAATTGAATATCGTCCTTGGGTTTGGGTCACCGTGTTGCCCGGCAAGGAGATATGTGCTATATATTTCGGAGGACATAATGCTTTGAGCTGCTGCGTCAACTCTTCCAAACATAACAATAATAATAATAATAATAATAATAATAATAATTATTATTATTATTATTATTATTATTATTATTATTATTTCAACGAATACCCGCTGTCATTAAATTATTTAAATTCCGAAATTTGCAGCCAGCTGCGACAAAAAATTAAAACCAACTTTGGAAATCATGTCTAACGCCGTGAGGATTTTATTTTGTCCTAAGCAGTCAGTCGCACAATTTCCCTCATCCCGGACGCATAGCCTGCTGCTCTGTTCTTAAAAGCCGACCACCAGCAACCAAGGCATTACACACCTTACGCGGCAATAACACAAGTATAGTCTCGAGCTCCTGATGGTGGGCATATAAGTGCCCGAAACATATTAAGCAGATTATAAGTGCAATAAAGCATTCAGTAGCATCTAGTTGGTTTTCTTCTCTGCGCTTACACAACGATGCACGGACAAACATATATCAGACTCGCTTTATGCTTTCAAAAAAATTAAAACATTGTTGGCATATTTTTTGACGTTTTGCTGACCGTACATCTCAGTATATTTATCTCAGTAATTAACCAACTTGATGAACAAAGTTTTTGTTTTACAATAAGTTTATTTGATGCCTCTACATGTTTCGAGCACATGTGCTCGAAACATGTAGAGGCATCAAATAAACTTATTGTAAAACAAAAATTTTGTGCATCAAGTTGGTTAATTACTGAGATAAATATATTGTTGGTATACTTACGTGCAAAAATAATAACAGAAGGGCGAATGACATCTTCAAAAATCTATGCCTGGTCAATCGCGCTTTCTTTCTTCCAAGCCTTTTTCCTTATTTTATCGAGTGTCCTCACAGAAACGCCCTTGGTTACGTAAACGCAAGCGGAATCCGTTGCATTACAAACTGGTCTGGACGTTCACTACCTGCATTACACGAAGTGTCAAGTATTTATGTGCTTGCAGAGACATATAAAACGCACAAACGAACTAGTTCACGGTAGATGTCATAGGGATATATTTTATGCAAAACTGACGTTAGGGCCAATTCCTCAGCAAACTTAGGATACTTTTCCACATAGGTTCGGAACGTAGGCTTAGCTTCTTAGAAAAACACAACCACATTGTTTAAGATACACTGGTCTTAATGTAAACAACAAAGCCTCTAGGTTAATTCTTGTTTGGAAAACGGATGTTGAGTTTCTTTTTCTTGTTCACGTGACTAATACCTGCTATTAAATGATTTCCGCCACGTGTCCAGCCTTTTCACACTGCCATTTTTAACTCCGAGGCATACTTGTGGAAGCAGAGAAAGGTACCAGAAACAGATGGTAATCGAAATATCAGTAAGTTAGTGAAGCACTTACTTACTTACTCCATGGAGCAGAGTCCTTCTTGAGAAGCTAACTGGTCTGCAGCTAGTCAGGAAATTCCCCGCATTTCACGGAACCCGAAGGTTCATTACCGCACTCACAAGCGTCCG
>Ga0123355_10011098_pt1 | contig 13872 bp, 3 predicted proteins | sample TergutEmb28metaG_3_FD_89872 | JGI IMG/M metagenome (GOLD analysis project Ga0123355, IMG submission 89872) | Embiratermes neotenicus P1 segment gut microbial communities from Petit-Saut dam, French Guiana - Emb289 P1 | ecosystem: Host-associated > Arthropoda: Insects > Digestive system > Gut ... | reverse complement strand
GGAAATGAGGCCATGAGTCGCGCGAGGTGTTTCGAGTGGCACGCGCGCTTCAAGAGAGGCAGAACATCACTCGAAGACGACGAGAGGTCAGGGCGACCTTCCACGAGCTCAACGCCTAAAAATATGGAAACAATTCGGCGGTTTGTGCATGAGGCTCGTCGGATGTCTGCTAACATGTAATTCCCACTACAGTCACCAAACAGCCTTATAATGAAGAGGGTACGTTCTGAATTCCCTATCGGTTTGGAAGACCAAACATGTTATGGACTAGTAATGTTCTCCATAATCCAAGGCGATTATGGAGAACCAGTTTCATGATACAGGTTGTGGGTTTGGTCAGATACAAAAGAAAGGCCGTCGGCCCCTATTACCATCGTAAATAAATGAAGGCGAAGAGAAAAATAAAATCAAAGAATATAAAGTGATTCCTTTCCTCAAAGAGAGGACACGCACTGTCTTCAAGAGTTAGAGAGAAATTCCCCTCTCATAGTTCTTTGAAAGAACAAAAAAACCTCTTTATATTATCAGCGTTCATTTTTATTAAAGTTTTTTTTGCGGAATATATTTCCTTTATTCATTCTAAGGTATGAGTATTTATACTTTAAAAACACTCATTCTTACAGTTTCAAGTCTCTTGCAATGTAAATTTTTTTTTCCCATAAAATCCTTTTTAAAATGTTGCCTGTCCGTTATCATTTTCAATTTTGAAATTCTATCGGTGATTCTTTTCACCAGTTCGATGGAAAGAATTGTTTACAGCGAGGTTCATACTTCTAGTTGAAAAGGGAAAACGTTCTTATTTTTCCAGTCTTCTCAGAATTTACAGAATGAGATATTCTGGAATAACAGAAGAGGATGTTGGATGTACGTTTCCCAATTCAAAGCCAAATTAAACTTCACGGTCATTTAATAAAAGATGTGCTGACGAATAAGCGTCAGCAGATTAAAATTAATTTACACAAAGTTAAGATCGATTATGCGTGATTTAATACCCCACGAAAAAACCCATGCAGATATACCACATGCAAATAAATGAATCAAGATAGGTACATGAATATATAATACATCAGTAAAACACAACAAATTTTAATATATAATTTTATTATTTAAGGCAACATGTTTCGGCTTTTATAGAGTCATCTTCAGGCCTTTCTAAGATACAGATCCTTACTTAACAATGTTTAAAATGCATTGTGGGATCCCATATGATTACATTCTTGATATAATTATGTATAAATACAAGTGCCATAATTTCTTATTATAGAACTAGAATATTTTGAATTTTATATACATGGGTCCGTGCATCGTGTATCAAATTTAATAATTGTTTTCCAACAAGATGCGAATTATTCAGTTTGTTACACTTCTGTAGGCAGCTCTACATTTTTCGGGTGTTGACACCCATCATCAGGAGCTCGTACAACTGTAATTACAGCTTCTGGTATTGATTAACCCTTTAAACGAGGAATTAAATCCCATCTGTCATATGCTGGCTTTATTAGAACCTCACCATATTCTCCACGTTAGCAGGATAAGGGTTAACCAGTTCTACTATCATTCGCTCTCGTCGTTGAGTTGGAATTGATTCTTTCTTTCTTTATTTTATTTTATTTTATTTTATTTTATATTCGGGAAGTTATTGTTCTGCGCTATGGTTTGTATTGTTTCCCATTCTGTCTGTCGTCTTTCTTCTGTTAGTGGGAGTGACGGCATTCAGTTGATATGATAGCGGTAGGCTGCAGTTCCAACTCAACAACGAGAGTGGATTATAGTAGATCCGGCTAACCCTTATCCTGCCAGCGTGGAGAATATGGTGAAGTTCTAATAATGTCAGCACATGACAGATGGGATTTAATTCGGCGTTTAAAGGGTTAATCAATACCAGAAGCTGTAATTACAGTTGTACGAGCTCCTGATGATGGGTGTCAACACTCGAAACATATACAGCTGCCTACAGGAATGTAATAAACTGAATAAGTCGCATCTTGTTGGAAAACAATTATTAAATTAGAATACTTTGGTTCTAAAATTTTAATCGGTAAATAAAAAAATTTAAACGTATGTATTTGATTTCTATTTAGCTCCTTTTATTTACTGGTTAAAATTTTATAACCAAAGTATCCTAGCTGTATAATAAGAATTTATGGCACTTGTATTTATATATAGTTATGTCAAGAATGCAAGCATTTGGGATACCACTAGGCATTTAAACATTGTTAGTGATGATCTGTATTTTAGAAGGTCCTGAAGATGACTATGAAAGTCGAAACATGTTGCCCTAAATAACAAAATAGCATATTAAAATTTGTCGCATATGACTGATACATTACACTTGTATATTCATATATGTGTTAAACACTACGGGATGGCAAATATTAAATGAATCAAGGTAGCATTATTGTTCCATAATCAAATACCTCAGTGCCTATTGCAGATTAACCTTTTGACTCCTAATGACGACTATAGTGGTCGTACCGCACTGCTAACCTCTAAATGTTGCATTTTATATATTTATTCAACAAATATAAGTACTGAATATTTTAAACATTGTATATACTCTCCGTTTTTTCCTCTTCAAAATGCAGTTTATTTCATAATTCTAATGTATTTGGTTCCTGTATTATTCACATTTTATATACAGAGTGTGCTAAAATTAAAAAATAATTCCGGCACCAAAATATTAGGATGTCATTGAAGGCTGTTCGGAACTGACAGCATTCTCCAGCACTAAGGCCATTTGATATTTTTAAAGATATTTGCAAACAATCCGGAAAAACTGCGCGTCATTACATGAGCTGAACGATGATGCGTCAATTACTCATTTTATTTACCGCCCATAATATTTGTAACTTTCCTGATAAGCAGTCATCCATTCCGAGGGAAGAGACTTATTATAAAGGATGTATAAATTATTAAGTAAATACGTACATACTCCTAAAAAAAAGTCCTTATGTCTAGTTTTCAAGTATTTCTTGAAATTGCGCATGTTTTTTGTTCGGATATCAACAAAAGAAAACGTAAACTCCCCTGACTGTGTTCGCAAAAGCATCTGCTATGTTACCACATAGCAGACACCAAGTTCTCTACATACACGACACTTCAGTTCTGTAAAGGAATACACGGCTTATTAAAGGTAAAGTGATCCCGTTACAGGATCGGTGTGGCCCAGAGTGTGGGTAGAGGTATAGCTCTATTCTTCCATGTCCGCGGCACTAGAAGAGGGTAAGTAGTCAGCACCACGCCCCAGCCGCACTTTACCCCCGGCAAAGATCCGGTACCCATTTTACAGGAGGCTGTTTGGGCCACATGGCCGGTCTGGACGGGCGGAAAATTTCGTCCCAAATGGGATTCGATCCCGGACTTTCCAGCCCGTAGTCAGTCGCTATACCGACCGAGCTACCGGGCCCACACACGGCTTATTATCAGGAATAAAACAGCTATATTAACCCTTATACGAAAAATGCTATCTGTTTTATACAAGGACTCAGTGCGTACCTCACAGTAAACAATCTCCACCTCCGTTACAAAAGCCAATAAGCTACTTTTGTATAAGGAAAAAGTTGCAGTTTCTTCTGAGATCCATAGAAAACACACATACAATGACAACATCAGCTGGTGATGCGTAAAATCACCTCTAGGTGATTTTACGCTTAAAAAGTTAAAGATTTATAACTGTAAATGGTGTATTACTCAAACATCTCATTCTCAGTATAGTTATATAGAGTGTTTCAATTTTTATTGTAATTCTGTAAGACGAACACGAAGAATGGGGAAGTAAATTGTTAAGCAGTATGCGCAATTTAGCAGGATGTTATTGACATTTGTAGCGAAGTGGTACATTTAGCAACGTTGATATTCTGACATGGGTTGTAAATCAAAGTCGATATACTGGGCAGCAGAAAACTGCTAAGCCCTGACATTACAAGATGTGTAGATGCCAGTAATTTACTACAGGCTTTTAACACGCGTTCAGAGTCCTTCAAGTTGTGGTTATGAATTTCCACACAGTAAAATCGGGGCGAGTAAAACACTTCGTATATATATGCTCGTACCGTACTTTTCTCTTTTGTATCAGCCCAAATTTTAACTTCATTCTATTAAAATGGCGTTACGTGAGTTCAAATACACGATGACAGCATGTACTGCTAACAATTATGCACTGATATATCTCATTGGCATATAGTCCTGTTTTATGAACCAATATCCAATCGTTCCTCTCCTACACTTCTGTACAGAACACAAGTAGTTTTGTGTAACCACCAAATAAATCGGTGTTAAACAAAACAAGGGGATGAAGTAGACCCAACAGTAATAACAATAATAAAAACGAAATAAAATAAAAAGATACGTGGTGAAAAATGCGAAGCGGACATTTTAAGCCGGTGATAACGAATGATTTGCTGCCAGTGAGCTATAGGACATTTATATTGCATTTTATTTATCCGTGACGAATATTACAATAAAATCAGAGATATTATTTCATCGGCAGCTCTCTGAATAGTCCAATGTGATATGAAATAGAAGTCAATTCCTATGTTCCATGAATGATTCTTGTGATATAATGGAATATTATTTCCGTATATCTCACATGAACATGTCAGAAATCTAATGAACATGCGTTGAAATTTACTGATATAGGGAGCACGCCCAAATAATTGCTCATACGTAAGAATAGCCAATATGTGTATATAAATAGAATGTGTCTTGTGTTCGTGCGTGCGTGTGTGTGCATGCGAGTGTCTTCCTCCTCAAACCATTACTCAACAGGAAAGGAAGATGCAAGCTACAAGTATGGGTATCTAGTGAAGAATGGTTATGACATATGCCATGTCAAATACAAACGAAAGTGGGGTAATGCACTTAAGACCTGCATTATAACGTTACTTTTTTAAAATGGTATCTAATCAAACTGTTTCTTAAAAATGTTCTGAAATATGTGGCCCAAAAGTTAACTGGAATTCGTTTTAACCCTTTAAATGCCTAATTAAATCCCATCTGCCATTAGCTGGCGTTATTAGGAACTCACCCTATTTTTCACGTTAGCAGGATAAGGGTTAATATACCCCTTTCTGCTACGGAACGTACGCACTGTACAACTGAAGTTATGGTCACGCAGTCCATAGCTCGAAATAGGAATTGTAAAATTTTCTCTTGTAATTACAACGAACTTTATACGTGTTACTGAACAAAGCTCTCTATTCATATTTCAAACTCTGTGCGTACGAAACTTCGCTTGACAGCTAAAAACCGTCGGTTCGTTTAATAACGCAAAATTTAACAGCTACTCTCCATGTATATTTTGTTTCGAACTTATCGACTTTACTCGTGTTTCCAGTGAATGTGACGTGGCTACTTGCCACTTTATCACGCCACTGGACTTATTAAAATCTGGCACATTATTAACGGGGACGTTTGAGACAAATTTTTAATGTGCGTTGATGAATGTGTCACAGATGAATATGAATGAAGTATAAACCGCCTAACTTGCAATGGCGTTTCTAAATAAATTAAACAATTCTGGACAACGGAAATGAATTTATTGATAAGACAAATGTTTAGACATTTCCAACAAAAACCCATGTTTCCATTCAGTAAATCGTACAATAGATTAAAAATTCGACTCAGATATCGAAACCATGAAAAGAAGTCAACAGTTACGTTCTGCTACCGCGATTAAATATATCTTTTTATTTCTGAATATAATAAATTGTATTCATCGGCGTAAAAACAAAAGCTCAAAAGTATATTACTACTACTATTACTTTATTATCCACTTCGGAAATTTAATAACATGGACGCATTATTATTATATTATATATTTATTATTATTATTTATTTTATATTTTCTTTTTAGTCTGTGTAGGTGTTATGTGACTCCTGTTTATTGACCTTCGGTAAATGAGCTGGTAAATATTATTTTTTCTGTTACGGGCTATTTGGCTCTTGAGTCAATACGTTAATTAAGCAGAACTTATTATTATTATTATCATTACTATCATCATCATCTTCTTCATCACCACCACTTTGTTACAGGGTGTTTGAAATTATGTACCTGAAACCATTTTTTTAGGGCAAACAACTTTGCAGCTGTCTGTGGTTACAGTACAGGTATATGTGACGTAATTTCCTACGATAAAAGTTTCATCTTCCCGAAGTATATGCGCATTGCCAGTGTTCCTGTTTTGTGCAATTCCTTAATGTTGTGCTTCCCAGGTATGTCGTTTAGATAGTTCTGAATGACTCTGAAATCGCACCAGATTTACCTATAGTTACTGGTTTCATCTCAGACGCGCTCTCAAAATTGCGAAGAGTGACTATTAGCTTCGTCACGTCTTTCTATCTGTCCGTCTGTCCGCATTAACAACTCGGTCCCCCACTGGAGAGATTTTAATTAAATTTATTTCAGTATTTTTTTTAAGAAAAATCTGTCGGGGAAATTCAATTTTCGTTAAATACTGACAAGAATAACGGGTACTTTATATGAAGACCAATATATATTTTTGATCATACCCCGCTCAGTTCGTCTTAGAACGAGAAATGCTTCATGCAACAGTTGTAGCGAAAATCGAAACACACATTTTATGATAAATAACTTCACAGAAAGTTGCGCCGTTTATGAGTAATGTGAAGAATAAAATATTACATAGCCCGACAGGCCACAAAAGACAATATAATACGGTACATACAATCGCATGCTGGATAAGCAGTAAGGATACAAATACAGTCTTAGAGTATGTAGTAGACTGCGTTTGAAATGTGATGGCACACACGCAGAAACCAGATTTCTTCTTTCGACGAAACAGACGAGTCCATTTAAATCGGTTGGGGCGTCATTTCAGTCGACTACTGGCAGCCGAGGTGTTCGCATCAGCGGTAGTAATGTTGGATACACCATGTTCCGAGTTAGTGTGAAGATATTAATAAAAATCCAACCAGGTGCAACAGTATGCAGATATTTATTTACTGCAAAACAACTCTACATGTTTCGGTTGTCACAGCAACCATCATCAGGAGTACTAAAAACTGTATCCGCAGCCTCCGGTACAGGTCATAATACTGGTGCAGCTACTTCCCTCCAGCGTGGCCCGATCGGGCCACGATGGAGGGAATTAGCTGCACCAGTATTAAGACCTGTACCGACCAGTATTATGACCAGTACCGGAGGCTGCGGATACAGTTTTTAGTACTCCTGATGATGGGTGCTGTGACACCCGAAACATGTAGAGTGACTTTGCAGTAAGTAAATATCTGCATACTATTGCATCTGGTTGGGTTTTTATTAACATTGAATTACGATGCACGGAACCATGAGCTTAAAATGTAGTGTGAAGAATACTGGCTACCCACTCCATTCGCCAGTTTCCCCTTCACTTCCCCTCCCGTGCGTCACCGTGTGCCATCACATTTCAACTGGAGTGTACTTATTCCTTTGCCACTGCAAAAATGGTAGAGACAAAACGCCTCAATATTACGTTACAGTACTTTGCTTGTCTTCTTGTTTTCTTAGACATACTGTGATGACGATTATTATAATATTGTTGTTGCTGTTGTTGATTTGCTACAATTTTAAATTCCTCATCGAGGGACTGATCACAACACACTAAAAAAAGGAGTTTCGGAGTCCTTCTCTATGTCCTCGAGGAACAGTGGGGAAGCAGTCAGTTAGTTCCCAAAAGAGTGATTTTCTTAAAAATGATCTATTTTAAGAATAATAAGACGAATTACAGTTCAGTACTAATACTACTTTACTACAGCCTATAGGTTCCATGTGGTTGCTCTATGCTATCTTACTGCAAAGTCTACTTTTCAAGTGTCCGAAAAATTGTAATTCATTTCCGTTGTTCATTATTATGCCCTGGATACTGAAAGTTCCCTGATTTATTATTTCAGATTGCAACTGTCAATATTTGGGTTCCAGTGGCAGGTTTAGAATTCAAGCAGAAACCTTGCCGGTCTCTCTCCTACGAGAAATGCACGTAAATCCAACTTCTTATAGTCCTTTCCTGAAATTGTTGACGTATTCTTTGTTTATAACTTAAAATTAAGTGTAGGAGGTAAAAAATTAAAACTTATCTCTCTCTGCACGCACATGCCAGGAATAATACAACATTGCAGACATTACATGCTTGAGTCTTCTGAAATGTAAACAAATGGTCAGTTTTACAGCAAAACACAGATTATAAAGTAAGAAATTAATACAGACAGTTGAAGATTCGACTACATTAGTGAAAATCAAAGAATAAAAATTAAATTCTAATATATTTTACTATTAAAAACATACCTGAGGGTGTCTAAGAACATGGTATTGAGGAGAATATTTGGACCTAGGAGGGACGAGGTAACGGGGGAATGGAGGAAATTGCATAACGAGGAGCTACATGATTTGTACTCCTCACCCAATATTGTGCGGGTGATAAAATCGAGAAGAATCAGATAGGCTGGGCATGTGGCGCGTATGGTTGAGGAGAGGGGGGTGTATAGGCTCTTGTTGGGGAAACCGGAGGGAAGGAGACCACTGGAGAGACCTAGGTGTAGATGGGTGGATAATATTAGAATGGATCTCCTGGAGGTGGGATGTGGGTATATGGACTGGATTAGGCTGGCCCAGGATAGAGACCGGTGGCGGACGCTTGTGAGTGCGGTAATGAACCTTCGGGTTCCGTGAAATGCGGAGAATTTCTTGACTAGCTGCAAACCAGTTAGCTTCTCAAGAAGGACTCTGCACCATTGAGTAAGTAAGTATTATAAATCATACATCCAAAGTCACTGCACAAAATAATCTTTGTTTCCTCTTTGAATTACATTTACAGACTTTCACGCAGCCACCATAGCTGCATGTAGGTAAAAGAAAAGAAAGTAGTTTATCCTGTTGTGTGACTGAAGTGTTGGTAGCTAATATCCTCACAGTTAGCAAACTTAGATGTTTCGAACACAGGTTTAGGTACAATTTTGTTTTCCCCCAAATTATACACGTTCCATCAACCCAGCATTTCCATTACTTTTCTTTACTGTAAACCCGAATTTTATTTGGTACAAACAGAGCCGCTCAGGATGCCGTGCTATTATCTTTCAGGCATCAAATAAATCGCAATATTCCAAATGTTTCAAAAAGCACGGTATTCGGCATACAGCAAATCGAATTTCAAAATTCACAAAGCAATTTTACTCACACGGAATTCGATTAGAATTTTTTAATGGAAACATTTTTCGAATTAACCGATTGAGCTGTTGGTTATGATTCTTATTCCCAAGATCTCAGCACGTTTCAAATTCCATTAAGTACACTTTCCCTCTTTCTTCCTTCCTTCCTTCCTTCTTTCTTTCTTTCTTTCTTTCTTTCTTATTCTGAACTATATCTCCTCACTTTAGGTGTACAGGGTTATTGTTGCTCCTGATCACAATCAACGACACACACACACACACATACACACACACACACACATACATACATACAGAAGGTAGGAATCCTCTTGATGAGCGATCAGCTCGTCGCAGAGACCTCTACTAACAAGGTATGACACACACGAACGACAGACAGACGCCCCTGCGGAATTCGAACCATAAAATCCAGTAAGCGAGCAGCCCCACACACACACACACACACACACAGCCTCAAACCGTGCAGCCCCTTGTTGTGTAGTTGACACACATTAATTTTTTGTTGTGGTGGTTTTCTTTCTTTTCTTTCCAGCATTCTTGTATGTACTGTATGTTAGTTATAAGCTTAATTTTATCATGCTTAATTCCTCGCCTCTCTTAAGACCAGACATGGGAGGAATACAATTTCCTTCTATTTCTTTTTGTTTATAACTGGACACGCTAAGTTTTTATCGCGCGAGCAGTGTGTGCAGTAACGCATGTAACAGTAGCCGCTTTGTTCTGCAGCAGCAGTCTGCTGTGTATCTCGAACAGTGACTGAGCAACAGAGAATGGAGCTGGACGGTCAATGAGTGTTAACGGTAATGAAGAGCCTGCTGGCGAGATTTGTCACCGGTACAGTTCAGTTGTAACTGCAGTTATTTCCTAATTATACGCAATAAAACTCCAGTACACTCTACTTGGGGATTATTGAGTGTGTGTACTGCCTGCCCGACTCCCCGTCTTAACCTGAGTTCCGAGCTCCGTCCCTCCTGGGAACAACATCCAAGATACTTTCTCCGCCGGGTCCACGCAGGATACAACACCCTGTCATCCTAGTTAAGTACACATGATTTTAAATTCAGTTTCGACAACCGGTAATTAATTATATATGGTGACACCATTAATGGTGTTAACATGGAATGAGTTAATGTATTTTTTTTCATACACGGATACTTTTATGGTAACAAGAAATTAATAAAAACAGCCACAATATTTAGTACAGGCGCTGCATAATCCATTGTACTTATTAGCATGTATATTGTATCAGACAAAAGGTAATTCCATGTTCACTACATGAAAAACTTAGCTTCCGACTGTTAATAAACAACTTTTTTCTTGTACGAAAGTTTTTAAATATTTGGCTTAGAATTCCCCTGTTCAAGTTACATTTCTGAAACGAAATGCCTTATATAAAAAAGCACAATTTTCATTACATAAATTTAATTTGAAAAGGTTACGGATTTGTAGAAAAACACTTGATTACAATGAAAGTGTAAAGTAGGATGTATTCTCTACTCCCTAATGTCCACCAGAAACATCCAACAATACCGCAAACACTAAACAGCTCACACTTCCGGCATTAGTGTCGTGTAAACACTGTAATTCAATTGATTAAGAACATATTTACACTTAGTGAGTCCATTCATGAATGTTCAAACTCTAAAAGTAATGAGGTAGACATATGCCCTTCAGGCAGTAATGCAGGGAACACGAGTTCAATTGCACGAGTGTTGACTTTGTACGTATCACTGAGCACTGTCACATGACCTAGTTCGTCCTGCACTATACAACGCAGCTAATACTGACTTATACCAAGACAGTCTGTTTCAGTTCAGGAACAGTGGAAAAACATAGAAAATAACCACTGAACATACACAACAATTTAGCGTTTTCACACGATACACATTCATGAAAACTGTTATAGTTTCCCGTTTTCATTTGTTCTCATCACTCTTTGTGTAACCTGAGAATATACATTACAATACAAACGCGAACTGATGATCCTAAGGAAAACTGTTTAAATGTTTGCTTGAGGAGCTACAGTCGGGCTCAAAATAACTTCAGCTCTTGAAACGATTAGATCCGGTTCTGTAACAAAGAAAAGAAAAATTAGGTAACGATTATGTCCGGTTCTGTAAAAAAATAAATTGCATAATAACATGAAAGTATTTCATTACATATTAAGGCCGGCAGTGGCCCAGAGGGTTCCAGGAAGTTAAGGTTCCCAGATTTCATGACAACGGCACAGGACGGTGGTAAGGTTGTCAGCCTTACGCACCAGCCGCCTTTACCCCCAGGAAATTCTCGTGGTAGTCATTTCTGTTAGAGGCTGAGTCGACCCCAGGGTCATTGTGCGATCGGAAAGATTTTGTGTCAATAAAAAATTCCACTGACACCAGCTGCGATCAAACCAGCGACCTTCCGATTTGTAGCACAGCACCTTAACCATTGAGCTATCGCGATCCCCTTAATAGCATGTAGCAGTAAACATTGGTTTACTCTTCAACAACCAAACGGAAAATAAGAATTAATATATGTGCAAAATTCTATTGTTCAAGTGTTAATTGTTATTTTACACACTAAAAATATTTCCTGTATGTAATACATTCCACTTACAACATTAACCTTTTGGCGTCGGAATTATTTTTTTAAATTTTAGCACATTCTGTAAACAAAATGTGAATAAAACAGGAACCAAATATGTTAGAATTATGAAACAAACTGCATTTTGAAGAGAAAAAAACCGACAGTATATACCATGTTTAAAATATTCAGTACCTGTATTGGTTAAATAAATATATAAAATGTAACGTTTAGAGGTTAGCGGTGCGGATCGAACCCTATAGTGGTCGTTAGGCGTCAAAGGGTTAACACCATTTTAAAATAAGAGATTTGCCTCTCACATGAATACACTGAAGGACACTTCTATGACAATTCTACTAATCTGAGTACACGGTTGTTTGCTTAACTGGTAATATTAACATTCTGGAAATGGTACGTAGTCAAACACAACTATGTCAATTAAGATGTTTTAATGACTATACTAGACTACTACATGTTTCGGCCTTTACTGACCATCTTCAGGTTGTCTTCAAGACAACTTAAGGTCCTACTATATAAAGGGTGTATCAAAATGATTGGAGCGGTTTCAATCTGCCATTACTTCAAAACAGCTCCAATCATTTGGATACACCCGGTATATTGTGCGCGCACGTGATGGAGAGATCTCTACATCCGGGCTTTATTGCGTAATAAGTAATTAAGATTCCTTTGTTTGGAACGTGACGTACCACATACTATCTTCATATATCATTCATAATTAACAACACAGAATTTTTGTCTCTTATTTTAAAGTTTGACATGTATTATAAAACCACGCAAATTTAAAACTTAAATTTTTACATCAGTGTATTGGTTCCAAAAAGTTCTGTAATATCTCGATATATCTATCCCTTGTAATGCACCTCCCTGAGGATGGCCACACGTGTAGCCGGAACATGTAGGAGCTATAGAGTGTGTATAATATACGTACATCCATGCACTTATGTGTATATGTTTGTTTTGGTATCATGTCTAATTGCTCAATGTACGTATATGTGTCATTTAAAATTTATTTCACGTAACTTTTGAAATCATTTTTAATCACTCTGTAGATATATTGTGCAAAATTTATTGTGCAAAATTGTCGTTCCATAATGGTTCATGAATAGAAATTGGTCAAACGCTCAGTTCAGTAGTCTGAATACAGATATCTGCAATGCCGACTATTACAGCGCAGCCAGTATTGATCTAGGTATAAGGCAAGTAATGTTTTCGCCGTGTTACTTGTTATCAAATTAGGGCCGTTTGTGTCGCACGGTAGAGTAGGTCACGGTACGAGCGCTGGCAGCTTATCTCCTAATCTGATTCATGTTAATTCTGTTTTTTAGGTTAACGGACACATTTCCCTCAAAGGGACCGCAAAGTTCAGAACATGTCGATTTTCATGCGGAAAGTGTTTCACCTATCCTGAGAGCTATTAAGGTGTCACGCAGCACAGCGTACACTTGCTTTAATAGCAAGTGGATCCTGTTACTGTGTTGAACGTAGTGTGATCAATTGCAAGGCTTGCAAGTAACGGGCCGTGCGAAAATTTGCAATATTTACTTTTTAATTTGTGTTCAGTAGCAATAATTGTTGGTGTTGTTGTTGTTGTTGAAGTTGTTTTGTTGTTGTTGTTGTTTATGTTTATGTTGATGTTAACGTTGATGATGATGATGTTGAAGTTGATGACGTTGATGTTGTTGATGATATTGATGTTGATGTTGGTGTTGATGTTGGTGTTGGTGTTGGTGTTGGTGTTGATGTTGGAGTTGGAGTTGGAGTTGATGTTGGTGTTGGTGTTGATGTTGGTGTTGATGTTGGTGTTGATGTTGGTGTTGGTGTTGATGTTGGAGTTGATGTTGGTGTTGGTGTTGATGTTGGTGTTGATGTTGGTGTTGGTGTTGATGTTGGAGTTGGAGTTGATGTTGGTTTTGGTGTTGATGTTGATGTTGATGTTGGTGTTGGTGTTGGTGTTGATGTTGGAGTTGGAGTTGGAGTTGATGTTGGTGTTGGTGTTGGTGTTGATGTTGATGTTGGTGTTGGTTTTGGTGTTGGTGTTGGTGTTGATGTTGGAGTTGATGTTGATATTGGTGTTGGTGTTGGTTTTGGTGTTGGTGTTGATGTGGAGTTGATGTTGATTTTGATGTT
>Ga0123355_10011097_pt1 | contig 13872 bp, 14 predicted proteins | sample TergutEmb28metaG_3_FD_89872 | JGI IMG/M metagenome (GOLD analysis project Ga0123355, IMG submission 89872) | Embiratermes neotenicus P1 segment gut microbial communities from Petit-Saut dam, French Guiana - Emb289 P1 | ecosystem: Host-associated > Arthropoda: Insects > Digestive system > Gut ... | reverse complement strand
TATACATCACACAAACAGTGCCGAAACGTCTTCTTGTTTCACACAAAACTCACTCCGATATACATCACACAAACAGTGCCGAAACGTCTTCCTGTTCCACACAAAACTACTCCGATATACATCACACAAACAGTGCCGAAACGTCTTCTTGTTTCACACAAAACTCACTCCGATATACATCACACAAACAGTGCCGAAACGTCTTCCTTTTCCACACAAAACTCACTCCTATATACATCACACAAACAGTGCCGAAACGTCTTCTTGTTTCACACAAAACTCACTCCGATATACATCACACATACAATGCCGAAACGTCTTCCTTTTCGACACAAAACTCACTCCGATATACATCACACAAACAGTGCCGAAACGTCTTCCTGTTCCACACAAAACTCACTCCGATATACATCACACAAACAGTGCCGAAACGTCTTCTTGTTTCACACAAAACTCACTCCCATATGCATCACACAAACCGTGCCGAAACGTCTTCCTGTTCCACACTAAACTCACTCCGATATACATCACACAAACAGTGCCGAAACGTCTTCCTGTTTCACACAAAACTCACTCCGATATACATCACACAAACACCGGACAGTCTTGCCTTCACTGCAGGTTTCATTTAAAGACATTCTTGTAGCCCAAATGGTTTCATTGGAATACCAAACTGAATGAGATGTCAAATTAAACGACATTCCTAACTCAACCACAGGCCACATCATAATTCTTTCTCGATTATTTGACGAAAGCAGAATTTGTGATCCGTCCTTGATCGGTTAGGTAGAAATCCACACTAAAATTTCACAATAATTTCATCTAAAACGCAGTTAACTTGTGTAGAGTAATGTTGGGTTATATTTGTTTCACTGTTCGACAGCCCTCAGCTGTTCAAGACCTCCTCAATATGCATGCTACAAGATCACAGTCAGACACTCCACACTGGTTACTATTCCTCTGGAAGAGTGATCAGTCCGACATAGCGACCTGTACGTGAGAACACACAACACTCCCAACAGACAAATATCATTGCACCCCTGGGATTCGAACCCGCAAACCCAACAAGACATTGCCCGCAGACTAACACCTTAGACCACACGGCCAATGGGATTGTCCAAGTTACAGTTTGTGTGCAGTAGATAAGAGATACATGCCTTGATATTTAGAACAGTCACTCTTATCTCTTTTCTGACAAATGGCAAATTTCAGAATGTAAACGTTTATTAATTATCACTTAAAAGTATTTAAAAATTCGGAACGCAAACCGATGTGCAGTCATTCCGTTTCAATGGCCTTCCATAAGCAAGAAAATCCGCCACGACCTCCGCCACATGAAACACGTTCGACCGCTACACACTTTCCTACACATTATATTCCGTACAAGGCTCGATCAGTAACCAGTGATGACATTGAATCTCACTGCATTTTTCACAGATCGGAACATATTCCTCTATCCAAGTAATCTTTAATGTCTGGCTTATTTGCTATAGCAAAGCAATTTTTATTATTGCGGGTAAAAATTTACACACGCAAATCACAAATGTACTTGTGTTTTATAATTTTATTTAGCAACCTAAATTAAAAGTTAAGTTTTATTCCCCCAAAATTTTGAATATAACCGCAGTTCACGATATCCGAGACTCACTGTCATAGAGAAAACAACAAGTTATTTGGGTAACAATAAATTAAATGTAACCCAAAGTAAAGAATATGATAATTTCCCCCACCCCTCTCCTAAACACATCTCCGTCCATATTCAGTTCTGAACCTTTCACGTATTGTGAGTGTGTCAGATGATTCGTTTGAATTTATGTCCTAGAGATGGACCCAACAGGCACACAATATTAAACTGCAAACAGCTGACTTCCTTCTTTAATATTATTCCTACAACCAGTAATTACTTACGGCGCTAAAGCACTGTTTTACACTAACTGCAAACTTTCGCGGAATAACTGTTTGCATGCAATCTCTAGATGACTCATCCCAGCTGTGTTTTGTGCAAATGTTACATTAACTGACAGCCTTACAGAATAAAAAAGTTGGCCTGGTTACTTCTTTCCGCTTGTTAACAGCCATCGTAAGACCTTTCATTATCTGGACTGAGATTTCAATGTTTGATAATGTTCGTCAAAAAATTGTTCAAATAAATGCACAAAATGTTAACAATTACGCAGTACAGAAATGTTTCAGTGCTGCAGTTTTAAATTGAAATATAAATACAAATAATACCAATAAAAACGGTCGCCAATACATCTGATGTGTTGAAGCACACAGCTATCTTGTTCCTGCAAAGCACTGTGAATTGTGTTCTGATTTACAGAAGTCAGTTAATCGGGTTTAAAGTTAACTCAAGTTAAATATTTGGATATTCTTTAAACGTTCTGTTTTTGTTAGCTGTATTCTTCATGTTGGTAATTATGACCCTTCATTTGTGTTTTGCAATGCTGCTGTTTGCACATCGTGTTATATGCCTATGGAAGGTCAATGTGCAGTAAATAGTCAGAGAGCGATGTTTGGTGTTTGTATGCGATGGTGGGTACAGCTGTGTGTTTGTGTGACGGTAGGTACAGCTGTGTGTTTGTGTGACGGTAGGTACAGCCTTGTGTTTGTGCGACGGTGGGTACAGCTGTCTATTGGCAACTGCTTTTGGAAAGCTGGGAATCATTTTAAATGTTTTTAAGTACGTCCATAGTAATTGATGCCCGGAATTAAAATACGGATTGCGTGTAAGTTTGTTATAATGCGATTATTCAATACGTTGACTAGCACGGTCGGCACGTGTGGTTGTGAAATATGGAAACTGTCTATCTAAAAAAAGAGAAGAGCTTCTGAACTCTTTAGAAAGAAATATTTTAAGGCGAATATTTGGACTGACGAGATAGACAGAGAGAGAGTGAGTAAGGGTGAGAGAGGTAGAGGGGAGAGAGAGCGAGAGTAGGATGTGAATAATAAAATATAATGAAGTGCTTTATAGAAACTTTAAAGGTCTTGAATTAATTTCAAGACATCACAAAGTTCTGGACATGTACGAAGACTCCCTGCCGTCCGAATACCTAAGAAAACCCGATCGCTCAGTTAGCTGGCAATCGACCAACGGAACACCACTGTTTGAATGGGAGGAAGGTGTGAAAGAAAACGTTGGCAGACTTCTCCGGTGTCGCAACTGGAAGTTGACTTCCCATGCTGGAACAGTTTGGAGGCAGATATTATGGAATACCATGGGTTGACTGGAGGCTGTAGTGCAGCAGGACGCATGAAATAGCAGGTTTCGTTGTTTAACCCTTTGGCCCTGCAGCTGAATATTAACAGTTTAGCACATCATTTATGTAAAATGTGAATATTTTATGAACCAATAAGTGTAACATTAGGAAATACACGGCATTTTGTGGAGGAATAAACGAAGATGATTAGAGAAAGTCTAAAAAAATAATTAAATATATTTGTTGAATAAATATATAGAAAAAGTAATATGGGGAGAAGCAGTACGTCTGTCCTTTATATAGGATGCATGCTGCCTAAAAGTTAATAGAATTTCTGAAATATTTATTATTTCCTTAAGTTTCCGTATAAGCCACGCCTTTTCCCTAACTGCAAACCTTCGCGAAATAACTTTCTACATTCAAATTCTTGGCACCAAGAAGCAGCAAGGCTCTTGAGAACGTAATGGACCAACACTTGTTTAAAATTCCCTGTCTTGTACAGGTGCCTTCTTAAGCCATTCGAATAAATTACAAATTAATGCTTCCTCATAACCACTTTAATATTATCTTCTCTTCTCCACCAAGTATCCCACACTTTCTGTTATCACACTTTAAGCAACAACAAACTGGTGCTCACGATAATCTCCAACCACACCCAGTGCGCAACATGTACTGCACATGTGACCTTACTTCTGACATTCACTTTAATATTATTCAATGCATATTAAACAATACAAATCTCCACATCAGTTAATTTTCTCCATTGGCTATATTATTCTTTCTCCTCATCTCCAACTATTAGCAGACCCCAAATTGCTGCTCGCCCCTTCAGGATGCTAATTCAGTTTTCATACCCCTCTCCCCCCCAAAAAAGTGGCAAATTTTTCTAGCTTTTACGTCATTCTTTCCATACATTTTGATACAGTAAAGCTTTTGTAACACCAACAAATGCACAATTCTAAAATCCATGTATTTTTCAATTCATTAACTCCTACATGTTTTAGCATTGTCTCATTCTTCAGGGAGATTACAACAAAATTTCATCAAAACAAACAGCAATAAATAGTTTACAATAAACACATATTTGTCGTTACGTCGACAGTGCAGATTGTGGTTACAATTATTAAACATATGCAATATAAAGCAGCGCTGTTCAAACAGCGATAACATAATTTATTTGTTGGTTTCACTTAAATATTTATAAGTTTCCGTTACAGTTATTGCATGTGCTCAAATCTCCATTGTTGATTCAAATTGCATTCAGTCCTGGAAAATATAAGCAAAATTTTAAATTGGCTTATAAATTTCTGTAGGTATAATAGAGATAAAATAGTTCGTATCTACTGCTGTGTGTTTTAACGAAATTTCGGTGTAAGTTCCTTGACGATGCCATAACATATACAAGCTTATCCTACCAACCGACGGTACAAGGACGGTCCTCCTAAACCCCACTTACCAGACGGATAATTGAATAGAAATGCAGTACGACAGTTTTCGCGCAACATTACTGGAAGGACGCGATCCACTGTAGAGTGTCGGGTGACACTGAACATGGTCTTATAGGTAGTGGAGATGGAAGGGGTTAAGAATTACCAGAAGGGAACTACGTCATCAATCGCAGGGGTGTCATTGCTGAGAAAATCATCACGAAATACAAAGGGAATTTTTGGGTCAGAATCCCCCAACACCGCCGTGGGAAAATATTTTAAAATACTTATACAAGTTCTTTTATTTTTATCAAATTTGAGGTTTTTTGTACTTTAAATTTCCCAAGATTCCACACTGAATAATGCATAAAAATAGAAGAGTCACCGTTGATAAGCAATTTATGCAATACATACATTTATGTGTGTAACATCAGATGGAGATATTGCACACATGTACTGTGTTCTTAATGGAACCAGCAGATACAGTACTGCTGTGCTTATAGCTAAAGTAGTGAGGAAAGGTTTTGTATTAGAAGTGAGAATAGAAAAAGTAATGACATTCAGATTTATTATTAAAAACTTCTGCATACTGCTTTATTGCTTAGTGTAAAAAGAATAACATTACAAAAGAAATTAAAACCTTTTCGGTGGCGGTTCACGGATCAAATATCTTTATAAAACAAAATTATAAATTTCAAAGTAATTTTTATTATATTACAATACACAAGTTTTATTTCAGGTTACATGGAACAGTAAGAAGTGCAGCAGTTACCACATTATTGTTAGTTGCTTGGGTGGGGGTGAAGAGACGAGCTGATAGGAGGGGAAGCATTGTGCATGGAACAGATAGCGATTTGTGTGAGTTTTAGAAATAGCCACTCCGAAAGAAACAGAGATTTTGAAGTATCTAGACCACAAAATTTTAACACACACACACACATTTAGACACACACACATACACAACCACACACACATTAAGACAAACACACAATACACAACCACACATACAAACACACATACACATACACACACATAAACACACACATACACAACCACACATATACACAACCACACACACACACACAGATACACACACACATAAACAACCACACCTACAAACACACACACATACACACACATAAACACACACATACACAATCACACATATACACAACCACAAACACAGATACACACACACACACCGTAGGTCTCCCTTGATGGAGGGATCAATCCGTCCCACAAGCCGCCACCTACACAACACACAGAAAACACAAGGGACGAATATCCATGCCCTCAGCAGCAATCGAACATGCGATTGCAGAAATCAAGAAGCTGCAGCCTACGCCTTGGAATATATGACCACTGATATTGGACGGTACATGTTTATATAACCTAACATGATTCGTAATTTCATGTTCTGAACACAGGCGAAGAGAAGGAAATATCAATATGAATAATGCACGTAGTAGAGAGATATCAAAAAATATATAAAAACAAAAAAAAATTTTCTAACAAACACTGGATATAGCTATCAAACAGAGCGGTTTATATAAGCTAAACTACCTGTGCGCACCTTGTTCAGGTTTTGGAGATTAATAGACGGGAAGATTCAAAGGAGTTGTAGTTGCTAAAATATGCTTAGATCTCCTAACTAGTTGCCTATTTCAATTGACATTACGGTTGTAATTATATTTACCAACTGCGAGAGTCAGGTTTTTACAGGTTAGTTACAAGAACTGCACCCAACACACCTGTTCTACTCAGTTGCCGACCCAAACAGTAACGGTTAGCAGCACACTAAAACAATTGCTCTATTCAGATCCAAACATAAAGCATACCGGATAAATCCACGCAACACACCTGCTATATTCAACTCCAAACACAAACGGTAACGGGAAACTGCACGCGCCATACCTGTTCTATTCAGGTTCAAACACAAACCGTACCGATTAACTGCATAACCCTCACCTACTCTATTCAGTTCCAAACACAAACCGTAATGGGTAACTTCACGCAACAAACCTGCTTTATTCAGTTCCAAACACAAACCGTACCGGTTAACTGCACGCACATCACCTGTTCTATTAAGTTCCAAACACAAACCGTACCGGTAAACTACACGCACCACACCGGCTCTATTCTGTTCCACACACAAACCGTACTGGTTAACTGAACGCAAAACACCTGCTATATTCAGTTCCAAAAACAAACCGTATCGGGAAACTGCAGGCAAAACACCTGCTCTATTCAGTTCCAAACACAAACCATATCGGTAAACTGCACGCACCACACCTGTTCTATTCAGTTCCATACACAAACCCTACCGGTTAACTGCACGCATCACACTTGCTATATTCAGATACAAAAACAAACCGTACTGGTTAACTGCACCCACAACACCTGCTGTATTCAGTTCCAAACAAAAAGCGTGCGGTTAACTGCACCCACAACACCTGCTCCATTCAGTAAAAAAACAAAGTGTACCGGTTAAATGCACGCAGAAAACCTACTCTATTCAGTTTCAAACACAAACCGTACCGGTTAACTGCACGCAGAACACCTGTTCAATTCAGTTTCAAACACAACACGTACCGGAAAACTGCACGCACCACACCTGCTCTATTCAGTTCCAAACAAAACCGTGGGGATAACTGCACGCACCACAACTGCTCCATTCAGTAGGAAAACAAACCGTACGGGTTAACTGTACGCAGAACACCTACTCTATTCAGTTTCAAACACAAACCGTACCTGTTAACTGCACGCACCACACCTGCTCTATTCAGTTCCAAACAAAAAGCGTGCTCTTAACTGCACACACCACACCTGCTCCATTCAGTAAATACACAAATTGGACCGGTTAAATGCACGCAGAAAACCTGCTCTATTCAGTTTCAAACACAAACCTTACCGGTTAACTGCACGCAGAACACCTGCTCTATTCATTTTCAAACACAAACCGTACCGGTTAACTGCACGCACCAAACCTGATTTAATCAGTTCCAAATATATACCGTACCGGTTAACTGCACGCACCACACATGCACTAATCAGTTCCAAACACAAACCGTACCTGTTACATCCATGTAAAACACCTGCTCTATTCAGTTCCAAACACAAACGTTGCCGGGTAATGCACGCACAACACCTGCTCTATTCAGTTCCAAATATATGACGGACCGGTTAACTACACACACCACACCTGCTCTACTCAGTTCCAAACCCAAACATTACAGGTTAACTGCACACACCACACATGCTCTATTAAGTTCCAAAATCAAATCGTACAGGTAAACTGCACGAACCACACCTGTTCTATTCAGTTTCAAACACAAACCATACCGGTTAACTGAACGCTCCAAAATTATTCTATTCATTTCCAAACACAAACGGTACTGGTAAACTGAACGCAACACACCTGCTCTATTCAGTTCCACACACAAACCGTACCGGTTAACTGCACGATACATAGCTGCTTTATTCAACTTCAAACACAAACCATACCGGTAAACAGCACGCACGACCCCTGCTCTATTGAGATCCACACACAAACCGTACTGGTTAACTGCACGCATCACACTTGCTCAACTCAGATACATACACAAAACCATACTGGTAAACTGCAGGCACCACAACTGCTCTATTCAGTTCCAAATAAAACGGTACCGGTTAATTGCAAGCACCAAACCTGTTCTATTCGGTCCCAAACACAAACCGAGCGTGTAACTACACGCACCACACATGATCTATTCAGTTCAAACACAACTTGTACCGGTTATCTGCCCGCAGAAAACCTGCTCTATTCAGTTTCAAACACAAACCCTACCGGTTAACTGCACGCAACACACCTGTTCTATTCAGTTCTAAATACATAACGTACCGGTAAACTGCATGCAGCACACCTTCTTTATTCAGTTCCAAATACATTCCGTACCGGTTAACTGACCGCAACACACCTGCTCTATTCAGTTCCAAACACAAACCGTACCGGTTAACTGAACGCACCACAACTGCTCTATTCAGTTCCAAACACAAACCCTACCGTTTAACTGCACGCACCACACCTGCTCTATTCAGTTCCAAACACTAACCGTAACGGTTCACTGCACGCTCCGCACCTACTCTAGTCAGTTGGAAACACAAACCGTATGGGTTAACTGCAAGGACCACGCCTGCTGTATTTATTTCCAAACACAAACGGTACCGGTTAACTGCATTCCTCACACCTGTTCTATTCAGGTCCAAACAAAATCGTACCCGTTAACTGCACGCTACACACCTGCTATATTCAGTTCCAAACACAAACAGGTACCGATTAACAGCATTCAACACACCTGCTCTATTAAATCCTAAGCAAAGTTCTTACCGGTTAGCTGCACGCACGAAAACAGCTCTATTCCGTTTCAGACACAAACCGTACCGGCTAAAGTCACGCACCAAAACTGCTATATTAAATTCCAAACACAAAAATTACTGGTTAACGGCACGCACCACACTTACTCTATTCGGTTCCAAACACTAAACGTTCCGGCTAACTGCACGCTCCACACAGGCCCTATTCAGTTTCAAACACAAACAGTACCGGGTAACTGCACGCACAATACCTGCTCTATTCATTTCCAAACACATCGTACGGGTTAACGGCACGCAAAACACCTGCTATAATCAGTTCCAAACACAAAGCGTACCGCTTATTTGCCCGCAGAACACCTGTTATATTCAGTTCCAAACACAAACCGTACCGGTTAACTGCACGCAATACAACTGTTCTATTCAATTCCAAACACAAACCGTACCGTTTAAATGCACGCAGAACACATGCTATATTCAGTTCCAAACACAAACCGTACCGGTTAACTGCACGCAACACAACTGCCCTATTCATTTCCAAACACATAACGTACCTGTTAACTGCACGCACCCCACCTGCTATATTCAGTTCCAAACACAAACAGGTACAGAATAACAGCACTCAATACACCTGTTCTATTAAATTCTAAGCACAATACTTACCCTTAACTGCACGCAAAACAACAGTTCTATTCCGTTCCAGACACAAACCGTAACGTTTAACTGCACGCACCACACCTGCTCTATTCATTTCCAAACACAAACAGTACCGGTTAACTGCATTTACCACACCTGCTCTATCCAGTTCCAAACTCAAACCGTATCGTCTAACTTCACGCAACACACCTGCTATACTCAGTTCCATACAGAAACCGTACGGTTTAACTGCACGCTCCACACCTGCTCTAAACAGTTCCAAACACAAACCGTTCCGCTTAACTGCACGCACCACACCAGCCCTATTCCGTTCCAACCGTACCGGTTAAGAGCACGCTTCAAACACGTTCTAATCAGTTCAAAACAGAAACCGTACCGGTTAACTGCACGCACCACACCTGCTGTACTCAGTTCCAAACACAAACCGTACCGGTTATCTGAACGCACCACATCTAATCTATTCAGTTCCAAACACAAACAGTACCGCTTAACTGCACGAAGAACACCTTCTCTATTCAGTTCGAAACACAAACCGTACCGGTTAACTGCACGCACCAAACCTGCTCCATTCGTTTCCAAACAAAAACCATAACGGTAACTGCACGCAGATCACCTGCTCTATACAGTTCCAAACAAAAATTGTACCGGTTATCTGCATGCCCCGCACCTGCTGTATTCAGTTCCAAACAAAATCCTTACCGGTTAACTGCACGCAGAACACCTGCTCTATTCAGTTCCAAACACAAAACGTACCGGTTAACTGCACGCACCAAACCTGCTCCATTCAATTCCAAACGCAAACCGTAACGTTAACTGCACTCAGAACACCTGCTCTATTCAGTACCAAACACAAAGCGTACCGGTTAACTGCACGCACCCAACCTGTTCCTTTCATTTCCAAACAAAACCGTACCGGTAACTGCACGCAGATCACCTGCTCTATTCCGTTACAAACAAAACCGTACCGGTTAACTGCACGCACCAAACCTGATTTATTCAGTTCCAAACACAAACCATACCGGTTAACTGCACGCAAAACAGCTGCTCCATTCAGTTCCAAACAAAAACCGTAACGGTTAACTGCAACCACCAAACCTGCTCCATTCATTTCCAAACACAAGCCATACCGGTAACTGCACGCAGAACACCTGCTCTATTCAGTTCCAATCACAAACCGTACCGGTTAACTGCACACACGAAACGTGCTTCATTCATTTCCAAACACGAACCGTACCGGTTAACTGCACGCACCACACCTGCTCTATTCAGGTCCTAACACAAACCGTACCGGTTATCTGCACACACCACTCCTTCTCCATTCAGTTCCAAACACTAACCGTACCGGCAAACTGCACGCTCCACACCTGCTGTATTACGTTTCAAACACAAACCGTACCGGTTAACTGCACGCACCAAACCTGCTCCATTCATTTCCAAACACAAAGCGTACCGGTTAACTGCACGCAGTACACCTGCTCTATTCAGTTCCAAACACAAACCGTACCGGTTAACTGCACGCACCAAACCTGCTCGATTAATTTCCAAACACAAACCGTACCGGTTAACTGCATGCAGAACACCTGCTCTATTCAGTTCCAAACACAAACCGTGCCAGTTAACTGCACGCCCCGCAACTTCTCTTTTTTTGTTCCCAACACAAACCTCTACCGATTAACTGCATAAGCCACACCTTCTCTATTCATTTCCAAACTCGAAACGGTTCCGGTAACTGCACGCCCCAAATCTTCTCTATTTAGTTTCAAACACAAACCCGTACCGGTAAACTAAACCCAGCTAACTTGCTCTATTCAGTTCCAAACAGAATCCGGTACCGGATAACTGCACGCGCCACACCTTCTCTATTCAATTCCAAAGCCAAGCCGTTACCGGTTAACTACACGTCCCACTCTTGCTCTATTCTGGACCAAAAACAACCGTACCGGTTAACTGCACGCCCCACAACTTATCTATTCAGTTCCAAACGCAAACCGGTACCGGTTAACTGCACGCCCCACTCCTGCTCTGTTCTGTTCCAAACACAACACGGTTCCGGTTACCTGTATGCTCCGCTCCTGCTCTTTTCATTTCCAAACACAAAACGGTACCGGTTGAACAGGAGGCTGTGTGCAACCAATAGGTTTTACGAGTTTTTAGAAAAGATTCGTATGTCTTGAACCTACAAGGTTTAAATCCCTGATTATCCAGCACTTAGCCTAGTGACTTGTGACTAGTGACGAGGACTTTCTGGCCTGTAATAGTATTCTGTGTTGGCTCTAAAGCAAAGTTCTAAAACCTGTAGCCCTCCAGGCTCTATTTAGCGCTCCGTGGCCACATTTGTAAATTTTCTATACACTACAGAAATGGCATAGTATTTTGGGCCATTAGCTGCACCACTGTGTTACATTTCCACGTGCAGCTCTCTAAACGACCCACCACGAAAAACGTTGAACTTTGCCATTAAATTTGGCAGACACTTGCTTAGAACACCCTAACTGGCATCGAATTTTAAAATTTGTGTTCTGATTATCCCTAATTTTGGAGGATGTGCCTTTAAATAAACGAGGTCGTATATATTTCCAATATGACGGAACTCCTCCTCATTCTTCACGTGAAGTTAGGAATTTCCTGAACTATCGTTTCCCTGGGCGATGGATCGGATGTTGCGGTCCACACATTTGACCAGCCAGGTTTCCAGACTTAAGCCCACTGGATGATTGTGTATGGGGATGGATGAAGGAACTGGTTTAGAGTGTGAAGGTGAAAACGCGAAATGAACTGATTGGTCGCGTTTTGGATGCCGCAGACCGCATCAGAAACAGCCAGCGGAAACTACGAGCAATCCGCGTAGTTCACAACCGAGCGGAAGCCTGTGTTGCGGCCGGCGGTGTCATTTTTTAAAACCAGCTTTAAGCACAATTCAGTTCAAATTAAAGGTAAGTTCACGAAGTTAACTTCACATTTATACTTTAAAAGAATCGCATATTGTGTTGGTTTATTGTTTTGTTCCGTTTATTGTCAGTAATCGTTACCTTCTATTCTAAGATTCAAGCGGTCATAACTCCGTAATCGTCCAAAATCTGACACATGTTTATATGAACTTTTTTGATCACAAAGACCTAACAGTTCGCCTCCTGTAGTAATGTCCACAAGTCGTGAAATACCCTGAACATACAGGGTGATTCAGAAGGAATCTGCACTACTTTGGGATATGATAGTATGAGTGATTCTAAGCAAAAAGTTCATATGAACATGGGTCCGATTTTGAACGGTTACGGAGTTATGACCGCTTGAAACTTGGAATAGAAGTTAATGATTATTGACAATGAACGGAAGAAAATAATAAACCAGCATAGTACATGATAATTTAAAGTATAAATGTAAAGTTAACTTCGTGAAATTACCTTTAATTTGAATTGATTTGTGCTTAAAGTTGTTTTCGAAAATTTCACCGCCGGTCGCAACACAGGCTACCGCTCGGTTGTGAACTGCGCCAGTTGGTCGTTGCAGCTTTCGCTGACTCATTCAGATGCGGTCTGCGGCCTTCAAAATGCGACCAAGCAATGCATCTCGCGTTACCACCTTCACACTGGCCTGTGTTACTGATGATCTCCAATGGACAAAACCCTGGACCGTCGACGTCTGGCAGCTCTCATAACAAATTTTCAAAGATGCCGCCACCAACCTCAATGAATTTGTGAACGCGTTGCAGAGTACTGAGTGTTGCAGTCCGTACCTCTTGACGGCGGTCCTTTATAAGGACACAGGCATTGTTAATGCGAGCTACAAGGTCAGAACATGTATCCACTTTGTTGCGGTACACCTCCCCCTTCAGCCATCACCATAAACAGAAATCCAAGTGGGTTAAGTCGGGGGAACGTGCAGTTATGACAGTTGCGGGTATTAGTAATACCGTTACGAGTAAATGTGGCCTCATCTGTAAATAAAATGTACGGCAATAACTCTCGGTTATGGGATAACCAATGACAAAATTCCAGTCAATGTGCGTCATCACTTGGGTGCAGATGTTGTACTGGCTGATGGTGAAATGGATACAAGCCATCGTAATGCAATGTTCGCCACACGCGTCTTTGTGCAACACGGAGACGTGAGGTAATCCGACGTGTGCTGGTAGTCGGGCTCCGTTGTACCATACTTACAATTTCTTCCTGTTCCTCAACTGTTTGTATCGATCTGCGTTCTGATGACACATGTACACTAGGAAGTGTCCCACACTC
>Ga0123355_10011096_pt1 | contig 13873 bp, 13 predicted proteins | sample TergutEmb28metaG_3_FD_89872 | JGI IMG/M metagenome (GOLD analysis project Ga0123355, IMG submission 89872) | Embiratermes neotenicus P1 segment gut microbial communities from Petit-Saut dam, French Guiana - Emb289 P1 | ecosystem: Host-associated > Arthropoda: Insects > Digestive system > Gut ... | reverse complement strand
TTTAGCAGCAGTCCGAAAACACTATGCGGTTGGCGAACCGTTCAATGCGCCAATGGGCGCCGCCAGCACCATCCGCCTTATAGGCGGATAGCAAACCACCCGCTAAGCGGGTGGTGGGGATTTTGCCACAAATTCCGTCAAACTTCGCAAATAGTGCGTTACAAGTTCCAACTCCTGTGTTACAATTATATTACCCACACGCAAACCTTCTTGCTGTTTACGTGCGGAGTAGTAAGGGAAAAAATTCTCATGCATGGAGGAATGCAAACATGAAAAAGAAACTAACCGCATTTGTAGCACTGGTATTGGCAATAGTTATTGCAATGCCAGTATTTACATTTGCACAAACAGACCCGGAAGAAGCGGGTCTTATTCCCATTCGGGCATTTTTTGAAGACCTGGGCGGCCGTGTAACATGGCAAGGCGAGGACAGAAACATTGTTATCGAAATAGACGGCGGCACAGTTGTTTTTGTGCCAGGTCAAATGTACGCCTATACCAATGGCGTTGCCGTAACATTAGAAGACGGTACTTACTTATGGCAGGGTAGAGCATTTATATCCGAAGACGACCTTATGCTGGTGCTGATAAATTTCTTAGCCACATTAGAAGTCGAATACGAAGAATACGTGTTTGAAATTATCCGCACAGACTTTTGGACAGAATACAACTTCGACACAGTAGGCGAGCCAATGTTCTCGACAGATTTAGAGCATGGCCAAATTGCCACCGGCTATATCCAATTTATTAACGACAACCTGTACGGCCGCTCTGCATTTACATATCGCGAAAAAGAAGCCGCGATTTGGATTGTAAACGAACTGCTGGCCATGGGGCACGACTGGGAAAATATATATGTACAGGAATTTATGTTCCAAGAAGTGCAGGGCTGGGGCGCAGATGCATTTGGCGTAACATGGGACAGCTTTGCGACCGAACCAATTATGGGCAACTTTGAAATGCGCGAGACACAACTTAGCCAAAACGTAATTCTAACCATTCCGGGTCAAAGCCAGCGCAAAATTGTTGTTGGTGCACACTACGACACCCCGCATTACAACGCAGTTCCACACCCAGGCGTACAATATGGCGGCGCAAGCGACAACGCGTCAGGCACATCTCTTCTGCTTGAAAGCGCGCAGCGTATGCTGGAACAAGATAACTACTACACCATTGTGTATGTATTCTTCGGTGCAGAAGAAGTTGGCCTGCTTGGCGCGTATTTTTATCACGAATCACTATCGGAAGATGAGCTTGATAATCTCGCATTTATGGTAAACGCCGACATTCTAATTGAAGGCCCGTACCTTTTCTACGGCATAGGCCAAATGTATGGCTACATGACAGATGAGCAGTTTAACGAACTGATTAATGTTTTTATGGCCATATTGCAAATGGATGAAGATGAAGTTCTGGCGATACTTCCCGCGCTTCTTACAACAATCCCACCTGAAACAATGTTTATCTTAATGGCACAGGAAAACATTTTAGATGTATACCAAAGTGCAGCCGCACAGGAGCTGGAAGAACTTGTAGCAGCGATAGTTGAAGAACACGACCTTAGCCTAATTTCTCTACCACAGGGGATTTTCGTATCAAGCGACCAATTGGTGTTTGCACTGGCAGGCCACACAATTGTTAGCCTGTTTAGCCTAGAGAGCGTGGAAAATGCAGGCGGTATACCGTATGAAATAGTGGAAGGTGCGCCGATGATAGTCTTCGACTATTTTACACTGCGTGTGTCACACTCGCCATATGACGATTACCACCATATACAATATACATGGCCAGGGTTTATTGACGAGGCAATGCGCAATTTTGTAATTTTGTTAGAGGCAATTTTACTAGGCCAATAATAGGATATACGACAAGGGACTGGGTTGTCTCACTTAGGCTAGAACCAGTGAGATAACCCAGTCTTTTTACTACATACCCAAACGCATAGGAGAAATCATACCATGACCCATGAAACAATCCGCCAGCAACTACTCGACCATATACGAAGCCAGCCCCGTCGGCTAAAGAACGTCTTGCTAATCCCGCCGGACGCAACACGCCCCCATTCCTTCGGCGGGGAAATTACTGCTATGTATTATGAAATTCTAACAAACCAAGGCACAAACGTAGATATCCTACCTGCCCTTGGCACGCACAAACCGATGACCCGCCAGCAACAACTGGACTTTTTCGGCCCAACTATACCAGAATGCCGCTTCCTAACTCACAACTGGCGCAGCGGTGTTGTGGAGTTGGGCGAAATCCCACAAAATATCGTACGGGAAATTTCCCAGGGCTGGTTGGATGTTGCCCTTCCTGTGGAAGTGTCTACGCACTTGCAAAACGACTACGATTTAATCATATCAATCGGCCAGGTAATGCCCCATGAAGTGGTCGGCATGGCCAACTATACAAAAAACATCGTAATCGGCTGTGGTGGCAGCGCGTTTATTAACGCGTCACATATGCTGGGTGCGTTTTATGGCATTGAAAAGACTTTAGGCGAAATTGACACCCCTGTGCGCCGCTTGTTTGACTACGCTCAGGAGCATTTCATAAGCAAACTACCGCTGGATTACGTACTAACCGTTACCAATGCAGGCGAAGTAATGGAGCTTTACATCGGCAAAAACCGCGATATATTCGAGCGCGCTGTGGCGGCAAGCCAAGCCCACAACATAACATATGTGGAAACCCCTTTGCAAAATTGCGTGGTGTACCTGCCACCAGGGGAGTTCCATTCCACATGGCTGGGGAACAAAGCAGTGTACCGCACCCGCATGGCAATGGCCGATGGCGGGGAATTGCTGGTGATAGCACCGGGGGTAACTTCTTTTGGGGAAGACGTGGAAAATGACAGGTTAATCCGCAAATACGGCTACTGCGGGCGAGAGAAAATTATTGACCTGTGCAAAACAGAGTCGGAACTTTCCGCCAACCTTTCCGCCGCGGCGCATTTGATTCATGGTTCGACAGATGGCCGCTTTAATGTAACGTACGCCGCGCCAAAACTAGGGCGCGAGTCAGTGGAAAGCGTAGGCTACAAGTACATGGACTGGGAAGAAGCCCAATCCATCATTGCCGGGCTAACACCTGGCATGAATAATAATGGCGCATATTTCATCCCCGACCCTGGGGCTGGGTTGTGGAAAAAGTTATAAATAATTCACATTTCTCATTAAAAACGGCCTAGCCGTTTTTTTTGTCACAAAATTACCCGCTAAGTTGTCTATATAGTAAGAACGGAGGTGAGCAATTGGACTTGACAGAAGCCATAGCCGCGTATAGCGATGGCATAACAAAATACTGCTACAGCCTACTGCTAGACTATCACGAGGCGCAAGACGCCGCCCAGGATGTGATGCTAACAGCGGTACGCAAAGCAGCGGGCTTGCGCAACGCCGATGCAATTAAAACATGGCTGTATCGCATCGCCTACAATACTTGCATGAACAAAATAAGGCGCAAAAAACTACTCAACTTGTTCCTGCAAAGAGAAGCGGCAGAAATAGGGGCGGGCACATATGAGGACAGCTATAGTTTCGGGATAAGCCGCGAGTTGCAAACAGCATTCAGCAAAATATCTCACAAAGACAGAGCCTTGGTGTACAGCCGAGCCGTTGATGAAATGGAGTTCAATCAGCTAGAAGTAGTTTACGGCGTAAAAGCCGCCACATTGCGCAAGCGTTATGAGCGAGCAAGGAAGAAGCTCGAGCAATATCTAAGGGAAGGTGAAAATAATGGATTTGGAAAAAAGGATTAAAAGCGAGTTTTGTAATATGACAATAGGCACAGATGTCCCGCGACCAGCAAAACAAAAGAGGCGGCTAAGAAAAGGTTTTAGCGTTACCGTTGCCATAATGCTGTTCGCTACTACAGGAGTGATGGCGGCGAGTGTCGTAAACCGATTCAATATACGGCAGCTTGAGGCAATTGTTGGAGAAATGCGCATGGAAATGCTTGAGGTTATAAAATACACAAGCACAGACGGAGAATTTACAGCCAGCTACACAACGGCCTGCGGCTTGACTATTGGCCTGGTAGCTGTGGGAGTTCACGGCAGTGTGGCAGACTTTTATGTAATGCTGGACGATGCCAGCAATCGGCTTGACGGAGATTTTCACATCAACCATATAATGTACGCGCTCTCCGACAACCCGCAAATTCCCGGCTTTGCAATGTCATTCCTGCCCTTTGAAATTATCGACCGCAACCCGCACACAGGGGTTGTAACCCTTCATACGCGCCATGCTTTTTCTGTGCCAATTGAGGATAAGAAACTGCATTTCACATTACAGAATATTGACAATGGGGATACAGTAATTGATATTGACTGGCAAATACAAATTGCCACCGCGGTTGGCGATAGTATTGCGATACACAACCTGGAAATTGCCCGTTTAACGAGCGGCACTATCCGCGAAATTGTTATAACTCCGGTTTCGGTACTGCTTGCTGGTAGCCTCATATACACAGGTGGAGGCGAGCCGCTTATATTCCAATGCGGCTGGTACGAGCCGATTACAGACTCTTGCTGCATGGGAATATTCATCCATTTGCGCGATGGCAGCCGGATTAGCATTTTGCCTGAAAGTGCCGGCGGTGAAATTCCAGGGTATGGTGAAGTAATGTATTTTGACGCCCACCTTGCGCCGAAGGGTATATATTTGTTGGATTTAAGTGAAATAGCCGCCATTGAGATATTAGGGCAGATTATAGATGTTTGATTGTATAGTTCATATTTTCTATACGGTTCTATAGCTATAATTGCGACAAAAAAATCAGTTGGTAAGAACTTCTTACCAACTGATTTTGCGTTATAGCAATTTAAACTGCCAGCACACAAACCTCAACTGCATAGTCGTGGGGGTTATGCGGGTTTACATACACCCACACCGAATAATTATCCCGATGGGGCGTGCCGCCCCAAATCTCGCCACTGTGCAAGAATGATCGACTTCTTACCAAGCATGTTTTTCCATCATTGTTTACATAGGAACACTCGACATATACAGGGTATGAACGCGCAAAATACATACCATGGAGGCGTTTTATACTTGTTATTTCCCCTGCAAACATCACACCTTCGGATTTAAGTCGAGCCAAATTTTCTTGGTCTATGCGGGCAAGTTTGCGAAAAGCTGCAGAAATAATCAATTCAACCATACCCGAAAATGCCAATGCGCCACCTGATGAAAGAAGTGCAATAACTGCCGCGCGATTATCGAAAAACAAATGCATTGTGGCAACAAGTAAACCTGCGCCAAATAACGCGCCGCCAACTATGGCGAGAACATTGCTAATTGCTTGTTTTGTGCTGCGTACTGCTTTCATTGGCTGTGAATGATGGTGTCTGTCTGGCCTGATACCGTTAGAGTTAGTCATCTTTTCCTCCCGTTACTTTTACTCTGTCACAAGGGCATATGCCGAAATCTTACGTATCCGCCACGCAACGCCCATGGAAACTACATATGCAAGTACAACAATACTAATACATGAAATAATCGTTAAACTCAGCGACACAGGCATATTTACTTGTAGCGCGCCGCTCATTCCCATTACCAGGGCAAAAAATGCGTCGTTTGTGTTGTAGGATATTATCGCGCCTGTAATAGCACCCAGCGTAATGGCAGGTGTTAGGTTTAACGCAACCTGGTTCATAAGTTGCCAGGTGGTAAAGCCCAGGGCTTTTTGTATGCCCAACTCGCGTCGTTTACGCAAAACAGCAGTTTTAATTACCAAGTACATAGTAGCAACAACGATAATGCCAACAACCGCCAGGATTAGCACCGCAACAGCGGTAAAAATCCCGCCCATGGACTCGATAAAATCATCTGCAAGTTCTTGGAAAACAAACACGGCTTCGAAAATATCGCCTTCGGCGGCTCGTAGTGTTTCTTCAAACTCAAAGCCGCAAACACCTTCTTCCAGAAAAACTGCAAAACCTTGGAAATGGAATGGCATATCAAACATTCTGTCTAGGCCTTCTCCAGTAATATTTCCAACCATGCCGCCCATGTTTACATTTTGGGTCTGGCCTGTTACCAAAAACTGAAACTCGTTGCCGCCGCTACGTACTGTTACCCAGTCGCCAATTCCCTTGCCTGTTTCCCGCATTACGGCAGTGCCTATGGCAATTTCGTTATAATGCACGGGGAAACGGCCAGCCACAAGGGTAGTGCCATGGAGAAGAGTATGGTCCTGCACTATGTCGGCGGCAATTGTTGTATCTTCCAACGCAATGCGCAATTGCATATGGTAGCCTGTAATGTTTTCAACCCCTGGCATTGCGCGCACTCGATCGGCAAATGCTCCGTCATAGTCAGGCTCGTCAAGTGCCGCAAGCACGTCAAATGGTTCTCCCACGATAGCGGTAAGAAATGCCTCATTGTTCACATTTATCATATAGTGGGTGCTGATACCGCTGGTGGCCATAGCCGAAACACACAGCACAATTAGCCCAATGGCAATGGCTTGCTTTTTGTTGTTCCAAAAATCTTTGCACGCCAATAATAATGGAAGTGCGCCGCCCACTTTATCAAGCTGAATAGGGTTTGACTTGAAGCTGTGTGTGGCAAGGCCGCCGCGTAGCGCAACCAGTGGATACAGCTTGCGAATACGCCTGGTAGAAATTAGTGAGAAAAACAGCACCGAGCACAGAATAAACCCAAGCATGATATGCTCTGCAACTAAATTTACCTCTGGCTGCCATGGGAATGACAATGATGCACCAAAAATACTTGAAATAGACGGCGAAATTATATGTGCCAAAACAAGCCCAAACACCCCGCCAACAAAGGCGATAAAGCCGAATTGCATTAGTATAGACCCGCGAATTTGCGCGTTGCTGTAGCCGATTGCCTTTAGCGCGCCGATGTTGGTCATACCTTCATCAATACTGTTTTGTATGCGGAAACGCACCACAATAAGGCTAACTACCAAGATTAGTATTGCAAATAGTGCCAATATTGTACCAACCAGCATAGGCATCATTGTATGGGCGTTTTGTGCTATGTTGGAATTGCTTACGGTGGAAATTACCATAGCCGAGTCGTCTGTGGAGGGCTGGTTCAACATAAAGTCGATAAAATCGTTTTGAAATGCGTTGACGTAGCTTGTGTCGTTTAAGCGCACCATAAGTGTTGTGCCATTGGGCGCGTCATGTGGAAACTGCTGGCGCAAATCCTCCATCATTTCGTCGGAAACATATATGCGGTAGCGGAAATTGTTCATTGAGCCGAACATGAAATCTTCTATGCTACCTGCTATGGTGAAGGTCAAAATTACGTCCATTATCTCGAATGAAATCGTGTCGCCCAATTCAAGCCCACCGCCAATAAGCATAAAATGGGGGATATACGCACGGTCGCCATACAGTGGCAGATAGTCGCCTACCAAGGTTACTGGGTTAAACTGCTGTGTTTCGATTAAAGGCGAAAACAAAAACATGCCTGTGCCGCCTGTAGCAACGTCTATTATCACGCCGTTGCCCATTACAAAATCGTAAATTTCATAGGCCTCCACCCGAGGGTCTTGGCGCACAAAGTTGAATTGCGCTTGGGCAAAATCTTCGTCTGCGGAAATTTCTGTTATGAAGTGAGATGTATTAAGCGCGATTGCGCGGCGTTGGTAAAATGAAGATATCCCAAACATCATTGTGTAACCTATGCTTATAAACATGGCCACGAGAATCATTACAAGGGTAAGGCTTATTGCGTTGCCCTTGTTCTTTTTTAGGTTGGCTTTTGCCAGTAAAATTGAGTTATTCATAATTACCATCCCATCTCTGCTAGGAAGTTTTTGACTGCACCGCGACGCTCTTCGTTTTCTACGGTAAACGGCTCTAATGTAAGTTCGCCGCAGATACCGCCGTCCCGTAGGTAGATTATTCTATTGCCGCGAAGGGCTGATTTTAGGTCATGCGTTACCATTACTATGCTTTGCTTGTTGTTATTTACTGCCGTTAGCGCGTCCAACACGGCATTGCCGTTGGCGGAGTTTAATGCGCCTGTTGGTTCGTCTGCAAAAACTATTGCGGGGGAATTGACCAACGCGCGGGCTATTGCCGCCCGTTGTGCTTCGCCGCCGGATACCTGGGCAGGGAATTTGCGCTGTGTTGCCCCGTCTATATTAAATTGCATGAGAAGCTCCTGTGCTTTTGCGGTAACGGCTTTGCGGTTTTTGTTTACCAGAAGCCCTGCGGCCATAATGTTATCTAAAATGCTCATGTTGTCTAGCAGGTACATTTGCTGGAACACGAAACCGCAGTTGTTGCGGCGGAATATTGCCAGTTTGTCGTTGCTGTAGCCGCTGATATCTTGCCCCGCGAATTTTACTTGCCCTAAGGTGGGTTTATCCATGCCTGCAAGTGCGTATAGTAATGTAGATTTGCCTGCGCCGGACGAGCCCATTATTACTGTAAAATCGCCGTCGTAAATTTCCATGTCCAGGTTTTTTAACACGTGCTGCTGTGCGCCGCCTGTGGAAAATGTTTTGCATAATTTGTTGGTTGCTAGGATTGTGTTTTTCATTTTAGTTGCTCCTCTTTATTTGAAATTGTTTTTGTCTCGCTGATAATGCTATTGTACAACAGCAATTCTTAATTGGTCTTTATCTGTTTCTTAAATGATTCTTAAATCGAAAGCGCGCTTTATTTCTAGCCAACTTTGTGCTACAATATCCCAGCACAAACAAATCGGAGGTGTTTCACATGAAACAAAAGTATGTACCGCTAGAAAAGCGGTCAAAAAAACAGCAAAAAGAGTTCCACGCCGCACAGCGCAAAACATGGGGCAATATAAGCCCGGTAACAAAGTCAGTGCCCAGCGCAAAATTGTATAACAAGAAAAAAGCCAGACAATGGAAGCACGGCTCTACGCATTCCATGTCTGGCTCTTTTTATGCCAATTTTACTCTAACCTTTACTGCGAACCCGCTCTCGTTTACTTCGCAAACAATATCTCCTTGCATTTCTCCCATGAAGAACTTAGCTATATGCAGTCCCAAGCCTTGCCCGGCAGCTTTTGCTTTATTGCCACCGCGATAAAATTTGTCAAACAGCCGCGGCAGTTCATCTTCTGCTACGCCTGCGCCGTAGTCTTGTACGCAAATTTCCAGATGCGTGCCTACGAAAGCGGCGGTTACGCCAATGCTAGTATTCGCGTATTTGTAAGAATTGCTAAAAATATTGTCAAAAACCTGCTGCAACCGCAGGGTGTCCGCCAGCAACAAGCAAGTTGGAATTGCTCCAATGCTGGCGCGTTTTTCATAATCAGCCGATTGCAATAGCCCCAAAATTTCTGTGCTTGCAACCTGTGTGGTCGTGACCTGCAACACCTGCAATTCCTCCAGCGTGGCATGGAACATATTTGTTATAAGCGCGTTAACCTGCTCGGCTTTGGCAGAAATGGTGCGCAAGCGGTCGGTGTCTTTTTCGTCAGAGACTTTTAGCATCATCAACTCTGTCACGGCTTTTATGGAGGCGATTGGCGTTTTTATGTCGTGGCTAAGGCTTGCCACCAACTCTTTTTTGCTGTGGTTGGCGCGGGCAAGTTCCTCGCGCATTATGTCAAAACTTTCGGTAAACGCGCCAAAGCGGTTGTGCCTGTCCATTGCAAGTGGTGTGTCCAGGTCGCCTTCGGAGATACTTTTGGCAAAATCCCGCAATTTGGCAAATGGTCGCAAAATGCTGTAGTGGCAGTACAGCAACACGGTAGCTGCCAATACAAAAAAGGCGGCTATTATAATGTACATAAACATCTGCGCACGTTCGTCACGCACTTGTCTGATTTCGTCCATTTCCTCAAATGCGATAGTTAACATTGCGGTAAGGGCATGGGCATCCCTGTCTTGCGAATATGTCATTACGGCATCATTTATTATTACGGCATTTGGGGCGGGGGAAGTTGTGCGAAACATTGTTGTAACAAAAATTAGCCCAAGCGCGGTAAAAATCGCAACCAGTATAAGCAATTTCTTCATAGTATAGTCTCAAAAACATAGCCCGTGCCCCAGACGGTTTTGATAAATTGCGGCTCTTTGGGGTCAATCTCGATTTTTTCGCGCAAATGGCGGATGTGCACGTTTAGGGTGTTGTCGCCCACAAAGCTATCTTCCCATACTTTTGCGAAAATTTCGTCTTTGGTGATAACTTTGCCGCTATTTTTTGCAAGATACGCCAGTAGTTTGTATTCCATTGCGCGCAGGTCAATTTTTTGACCGCGCACTTGCACTGTACTTTGTGTGAAGTCAATCTGCAAATCTCCGGCAGAAAAAATATCGGCCTCGCTTTTTGCGTAACGCTTTAGCACCGTTTTTACCTTTGCAAGCAAAACGGCTAGGGAGTAGGGCTTTTGGATATAATCGTCGCCGCCAATGTTTAATGCAAGCAGCATATCGTCATCGCTGGTGCGGGCGGATATGAATAGTATAGGAATGTCGGTAGTTTTTCGCAGGTGTTTGCATAGGTCAAAGCCGGACTCGTCACCTAGGTTAATGTCCAATAAAATAAGGCCAGCGGTGTTTTCTGTAAAGAAATCCTTGCAGGCCTGGGGCGTTGCCACCCATGCGGTTTTTACGTCGAACATATTAAAATATTCGCAAGTGCTTTCCGATAGGGCGGCTTCGTCGTCTACTATTAAGCAGTCGTAGGTCATGTGTGCCTCCGTTTTGTGTTTTGTCTATTATATATGAAGGAACAGAATTTAACCACGAAAAGCACAAAATACACGAAAAATTACTGTTGGCAGTACACAGGCTACGGTACAATGACTATCCAAGAACTAGAAAAACAATTCAACTAAATCCAACTGGTTGGATTTGGTTACCAGTTGGATTTTTTCAAGGCAAAGTTTCCTAGGTTTACATATGTGCAGAATTTTCTGCTATAATGGCTGCATACATTGACATGAGGTGCAGCCATGTTAAAAATCAAACATATTGGTAAACGCATAATCATAATTGGCAACAGCGGCGGCGGCAAAAGTACCGTTTCCCGCAAATTTGGCGATATGCTTGGATTGCCCGTCACCCACCTGGATTACGAATACTGGAATGCAGGATGGGTGAAAACCCCAACAGATAAATGGGAAGAAAAAGTACGGACGATGATTGCCGAGCCAGAATGGATTTTGGAAGGGAACTTCGCCGGCACGTTGGAACTACGGTTAGGTAGAGCCGACACCGTAATTTTTTTGGACTATAACCGCTTTTTTTGCTTACGCGGTGCTGTAAAGCGTTGGTTTGCTAACAGGGGCAAAACCAGACCTGACATGGCAGAAGGCTGCCCCGAGAAAATTGATTATCAGTTTATCAAGTGGATTTTGTGGGATTTCCCCAGACGGAGCAGGAAAAAGATTGTGCAATGCCTGGCAGAGTTTGGTGGCACAAAAATTATACTAAAAAACCGCTCCGAGTTGGAGCGGTTGCTGGAAAGACAAGGAGAGCCAACATGACAAACATTGCAAAAGAACTACAAAAACGCAAAATCCCACCACTGCCCCAAAACTGGGACAGGAAAAAAGCCCTAGACATTTTCCAAAAAGTCGAATACGGCTACCTACCACCCGCACCGCTGGCAGTGGAAGGCATTGACCGCGCCCAGGCAGAAGATTGCTTTAACGGCACGGCAACATACAAAAAAGTAGATATCAACTGCCGCCTATCAGCGGAAGATTACCAGGGAATTAAAACCGTTCCGCACGTGGGCGATACATTCACATTCGACATAGACTGCTACATACCCAAGACAAAACAAGGCCAAAAACTCCCAGCCATAATAGCAATGAACGACCGCGAAGCCTTCGACTTTGGCACTTGCCCAGCAGATTATTTGTGCGAGCAAGGCTTTGCAGTCTTCAACCTACGCTACCGCAAAATAGCCAACGACCCAGTAAACCCAAACGGCCTAACGCAATTCGAACAGCGCGGGCTAGACACATTCTATTACGGCACGCATCTTACCAACATTGAAAACCGCGGCGCGCACCAGCCTGGTGTAATCGCCCTATGGGCATGGGGGTACTCGCGGGTTATGGACTATATTCACACATTAGATTTTATCGACCGCGACAATATAATTGGTGCTGGCCATTCGCGCATTGGCAAAACCGTGCTACTAGCTGGTGCAATGGACGAACGTTTTGCCTGCGTGTTCCCCAACGCGTCATGCGCAGGTGGGGTTTCGCTAAACCACGGGTGCAAAATGGAAACCCTTGGCTCGCTAGTAGGGCTGTACCCCAACAGCGACCTGTGGTTTTGCGACTATGCCCGAAATTTTGCAGACGAAAACTATGTAGACACGGACGGCCAGCCATTCGACCAGCATATGCTTGTGGCTTGTATTGCGCCACGCAAGCTGTACGTAGGCAATGCCGCCAGCGATGAATATTGCGAAGCCGAAAGCGAATATCTAGCCTGTGTAGCCGCCAACGCAGGCTTCGTCCACCCCGACAGGTTGCCCGTGCCAGGCGACAAATTCCACGACGGCAACATTGGATATCACCTGCGCGAAGGCAATCACGCATTCAACCGCGACGATTGGCGCATGTTTGTGGAATACTACAAAAAATAGCCGCCACACCTCTGCCGCAAACAGCATAGTCACAATAAGAGGGGGAGGAGTAACAAGCATAGTAATAAAATAATAAACAGCAGGGCACGCAAATGCCCTGCTGTTTTTATTGTAAACAACCAATGGTTATGCTATAATCACGCAATCAGTAAGCATCGCAAAGGAGCTATAATATGCGCAAACCCGACCATACTCAAATACTAAAAGTACTTAACAAGCAAGTGCCAGACCGCCCAACGCTGTTCGAGTTTTTCTTAAACGGCCCGCTGTACATGGCACTTCTCAAACAAGCGGACAAGCTGCCCGACAATATGGACAATTTCGATTGGACAAAAGCCGCAATCGACTCTTTCGCCGCCGCAGGGTACGACTACGTTACTACAGAGTGCTCGGCATTCCACTTCCCACAAAACCACCGCGAGCGCAAGGACACCCTGTCCATGGCAGAAGCGGGCGTTATCACCGATTGGGAAAGCTACCGAGCCTACAAATGGCCAGAGCCGGAGGACTTCGCATTAGATCGCCTAGAGGCATATTCAAAAGCCCTAATCCCGGGAATGAAACTGATGGTAATGGGCCCAGGCGGTGTGCTGGAAAACGTAACCTCGCTGGTTGGTTACGACAACCTATGCATCATGCTGTACGACGAGCCAGAACTTGCCCAGCAAATATTCAACGACGTAGGCAGCCGCCTGCTACGCTACTACCAAATGTGCGTTGCCCACCCAGATGTTTGCGCCATAATCTCCAACGACGACTGGGGCTTCAAAACCCAAACAATGTTAAGCCCCACAGACATGCGCAAATACGTTTTCCCATGGCACAAGAAAATTGTGGCACTGGCGCATGAGCACGGCAAGCCAGCCATTCTACACTCCTGCGGTATGCTGGAAGATGTAATGGAGGACGTTATCGAGGACATAAAATTCGACGCAAAACATTCATACGAAGACACGATTTTGCCAATTGAAGAATCATATGAAAAATACAAAGGCCGCATTGCGCTACTGGGCGGCATAGACGTAGGTTTTGTTTGCACCGCAACACCAGATGAAATAAGCACACGCTGCAAAGCAATGCTGGATCGCGCCGCAAAACACGGTGGTTACGCATTGGGAACGGGCAACAGTGTTCCAGAATACGTGCCCCACGAGGGCTATTTTGCAATGATAGACACTATCCGAAAGGGGTAATAAAAATGTTTACAAACAAAGAACGGGAAACACTGCAAACGCTGGCAAAACAGTATGCGGAAATAGCCGCCCTACCCGTCCAGCAGGAAAAAATAGCCTTGTGGAAGGCTCT
>Ga0123355_10011095_pt1 | contig 13874 bp, 12 predicted proteins | sample TergutEmb28metaG_3_FD_89872 | JGI IMG/M metagenome (GOLD analysis project Ga0123355, IMG submission 89872) | Embiratermes neotenicus P1 segment gut microbial communities from Petit-Saut dam, French Guiana - Emb289 P1 | ecosystem: Host-associated > Arthropoda: Insects > Digestive system > Gut ... | reverse complement strand
CAATGTTGATATTTTCATATATAATGGCCGGCTTAAAAGGCGTTATGGATATTAGAACGTTACAGCGGCCTTTGAAGGACGCCTATCGGCAAGACCCGGGCACCTCCCGGATCACTTTGGTGGCGCACGGCCGACAAACCGACGCGCCAATTTCTTGCTCCGTGGACCTGGGGCGAGCGATCTATGACGCCCAGGCGCACAAAGGGGTTGGAGGAGCCGGTACTGGCGCCTGCTCCGGGGATCTGCTACTCGGGGCATTAGCCGCTTGCGCACAGATCACTTGCCAGATGGTAGGCGCCGCGATGGGAATACCTACCGACGGTATCGAGGTGACGGTTGAGGGGGATCTGGATTTGCAAGGAACACTGGGAATGTCAAAAACAACGGCGGTCGGATTTGAGACTATAAGAATCAAATTCGATGTCCGCGCACCCCATGCAACGCCGGAGCAGTTGGCCGCTCTCCAGCAAAAAACCGAGCAGTATTGCGTCGTGATGCAAACATTGCTGCGTCCTCCTAGAATCGAGAAGTTGTGGGTAGATGGGCAGTCGACCAGGGTTTAGCGTAGTCGCTTGGGCGACGGTGATTTGCTCTGCTGCTCGTCTCGCCCGCGATCGAGATTCCAGCAATCGCATTGGATGATTTCGTCGCCAACGATGGCTGCGAGGTTCTGCGTGGAGGTGAACACCTTTTTTCCGTGCAGCCGCCGCACCACCCGCAAGCGGCGGATCAGATCACGTCCCGGCTTCTGAGGCACCCGGTATTGCTCTTGCTAGATTCCTCCCGTCGAGAAATTCCGGTGCTGTCTCTTAGCTTGGCCCGAGCGCAAGGTCTCGCATTCACTCAGGAAAGGTCGCAATAGGAACTAGCCATCGAGGGAGTATGTCGTACACCAGCGGTTAGAGAGAAGGGCTCGATCAGCAATGAAGGGCCGGACCCAAAAGGATTCGACCGCCTTTTCCACAGTTTCCGCCCAAAGGCCAAGCAAAATTCACGGAGCTTTAATGACAAGTCGCTGAGCCTGTGAGAGACTTTGCGCCCGAGTCGTATGACACACTAGAGACATGATCCGAACAAACTTTCCCCAGCCGCACGAGCAACGCAAGATCGAGAGACTGCTCGCAAAACTCGCTGAGATGAAACGAAACCCGAAGCCTCAGGTGCTCAAGCGAGCCCAGACCGCTTCCGCTTAGTACTTTTCGTACTATCTCGAGCTAGTACGCTCCATTGAAATTGGTACTTTCCGTACTAGTTATTCCCTGGCAATGTTGACAGTTCGCCGCAGCTGTTGGGCGTGAGAGGCTAGTCACGCTCGTAAACATCTGGCCATCTTGCAAGGCCGCTTTCTTCCCCTCCTTAGGAGAAAGTGGCCTTTGTTAGTAGTTTGAATGGTTAATGCCGAATCACGCCGTGCCGGGCACTACTCTGTTTAGAGCGGATCCTCCACAGTCGCTCAAAGTCCAACCCATTGGTTTTCAGGGAATTACGAGGGTATCGGCATGGCTGTGCATCGCGGCCCTCGGGCGACCTCCATGATCGGCGCTGCCACAGGCCTGCTGCCCTGTGTCAACAATACCGCAGAAGCAGAGAAGGATTTATCCCAAAACTAGAAGCAGATCGACGGTCATCGACTCGCTGCTAGATGCGCAAGTAATGCGGGTGCTGAGCTATGCGCCCCGAGAGGTCGCGACCGAGCATTCGCGATCAGTGTCCCAGTCTGCGTGAGGCAAAGAGAAACAACTTGAAACCGGGAGAACGGAGGCGAGTCAAAGCGGAAGTAAAGCCGGATACGTGGCCAGGGCTTTTCTTCCACGACAACGCCTCCAAACCCCGAATATACGGCGGGTTCACGGAAGCCGTGAAGTAACTAAGGGCAAAAGTCTCACCCACAAAGACCGCAGCTGTCGAAAACAGAGTCAACCACTCCATCGACCGGGCGAACGAATCGTGAGCGAAACTCACAGCGGGCCCCCATGGCGGGGCTTTGGTTTTATGCAGCTCCTACCCAGATGCCTGGCGCGACTGGCTTCAATTTGAGTCCTGCCGGCACTATCTCGGCTTCAGCTTGCAGCCAATCTTCCACGTCGTGTCCCTCCTCTCTTCCTCGCCGTTCATATAGATCGTAGGCGCGACGACGGACTCGTTCCTGAAGGTCCTCATAATATTTGGTTTTTTCAGTTTCCGTCGCAGCCGGCAGGGTTGCGGATGTCCGCGTCGACATGGTGCTACTCCTTGGTGGTAAGTTTTGAAAATGACGAACCCATCATAGACACACACAGCCTTTCGTCAACTGTACGTATCGACAGGATTCCACCTTCTCATGTGGATGGCTGAAGATCAGCCTTGAGTCGCGCAGGATTGGGGGAATCGGATAACGTTCGTTAAGGGTTTTTGTGCAACACAAAGGTCAGAACAGTGAGCAGGAAGCTACGCCCGATGAAGCCTTGAGCGTCCGCACCCGCAATTTGGACAACCTCTTTTGCCGATTTGCAGGACGAAATTCAAAGTAAACAAGCCTCCCTTGGACGCGTGAAGAATCGCCGCGAAGTCAGAAGACTGCGCTCATGAAAGAACGGGGAAAACCTCTCCAGTGCAAGGAGAAAGAGTGAAATCAGCCTTAGCTCAAATGAGCCAGGGAAATCTCTTTTGCGTCAGGATCCCGGTTGCAGACTTTGGACCCTCGCCGTAACCCATCAGCCCCCTCCCCGCGTTAAACTCTTGGCGAGGTCTCCATGAACGGGCGTAGCCGCAGATCATTTTGTTTCGCGCTGCTGTTGCTCTGCCTGACACCTGTTTTCTCTGCCGCGAATAGCGATCCCAAGAAAGGTCGCGTAACCGAAAACCCCTCGGCGGGAAGATTCACTATCAATCAGGAAATCCAACTCGGACTCAAAGGTAAGACAGAAATCCAGCGCAAGCTAAAGTTGTTGCCTCCGGACCATCCTCTCTCGAAATACGTCAGCAATCTTGGCTTGCAGATTGCAGCCAAAGCCCCCGGATACGCCTTTCCGTACACCTTCAAAGTGGTGGACGAAAAATCCGTCAATGCGTTCGCTCTACCCGGCGGACCGATTTACGTGCACACTGGTTTGATTGCCGCCGCCAACGAGGCCGAATTAGCCGGCGTTTTGGGCCACGAGATTGCGCATGTGGTCATGCGTCATTCCGCTCGCCAAGCCACCCGCCAAATGAAAGCTCAGGTTCCTCTCGCAATCCTGGGAGGCGTTCTCGGCGCCGGTGTCGGTGGGATGGCTGCTTCTCTGGCTCAGATGGGAATGTCCTTCACCGCTGGTTCCGTCTTCATGAAGTACTCGCGCGATGCGGAGATCGAAGCCGACATGGTTGGAGCCCAGGTTATATACGACACCGGCTACAATCCTGAAGCGTACGTCACTTTCTTTTTAAAGCTCAAGCAGCAGGGCGGCTCAAGCCGTGGCCCGTCATTCCTGGCGTCTCACCCTGATCCCGGCAATCGCGCGCAAAACGTGCAGAAGATACTATCGCGCTTTCCCTCCAAGCAGTACAAAGCAGCCGACAGTCCGGAGTTCCTCGCGGCCAAGCAATCTCTCTCAAATCTCAGCCCGGCCCCCGCCGCAGCGGCCACTGCCGCAACCAACCTCAAACGTCTCGTTGCAAAACAAATCGGCGACAAAGACTGGAAGATGTTTCAGCATGCGGCCTACACGCTGAGCTACCCCTCGGAATGGCAACCAACGGGCGATGCAACTTCCAGTGTGACGTTCTCTCCGCGGGGCGGAACGGCCGCTGGCGTCATTGCCTACGGCGTGATCGTGAGCGGCTTTCAGCCGCGAACCAAGGGTAGCGACTTGGGCGTGGCGTTTGCGGAACTGGAAAACGATTTAAAACAAAGCAATCCCGAGTTGCAATCCTACAACAGCCCAAATGCATTTACGCTGAATGGCCTCGCCGCAAAGAAGGCCGACTGGAGCGGTGACTCTGCCATCCGCTCCTCCGGTCAACCCATCAAAGAGCGCGTTCAACTCGTGGCCGTGCAGGGGAAATCCGGGCTTGTGATTTATTTTGTCTTCGTATCACCCGAGCCGGACCTGACCATCATGGCGCCGGTCTTCGACCGGATGATGAATTCATTCCAACTTCGTTGAAAGAGCTCGCGCCGTCGGTTTGCCCTTCGCCAAAAGCATCGCGTCACTTTGCTCGGCTTGCCACCTGACCACTAGCCCTGCGGCGATGGGTCGCGCCTCGCTCTGAAAACAAGACAGGGGATTTTCCTCGAGTCAAATCAGGACAGCTCGGAAGAAAACCGAGCTGTCCCCGGCTTGCCCATTATTTGCTCTTCCGCAATGAACTCATCGAGCCAATTCTCAACTGTGCTTCTTTCCGTCAGTTTGCTGAAGCCGAGCCGCAATTCGAGGGGAGTCCGTCATTCCACGGCAGCCCGCGATTGCCTGTATCCAAGTCTTGCTTGCTGAAGAGACCCTGCTGACCCACAAAAGCGAATGACCATACAACTGTGTCCGCCGCTGCAAGCCGGTGGTTGACCGCAAGGTTGACGCTGTGGCCTGAGTCAGGGATCACGCACCCATGAATCTTCGCCTGCGGTGAATAGAAAGGCGCCTCCTGCATGGCCACTGCCGTTCCGGACGAGCAGTCAAAGTTGCCGCCCTGCGGATTGGGTCCGCAGGTCGTGAAGTCGTGTCCGCCGAGGATGGTCAAAACTGGAACCTGGATGGCCAGTGAGTCGTTGGAGGTCACGATCGGAAGCCCAGTCGTGAGTTCGGTCACCGACACTACGTCTTTGCCCTGCTCATCCTTGGTGATGACGGCGGGGTCAGCGTCGGGGAAGCTGTAAAACGCCATGGCGCGGCTGTCAGGGATGGTGGTTAGGTACCCGGTATCCAGTCCACTGTGCTTGAACTTGGGATCATCAATAGCGGGATAGAAGAGGTTAGCTTTGAGGAAACGGGTCGTGATGGAATGGGCTGCGCCCGTTATGATCACTCCGTCGACATCAGCGTATTTGATGGCTTCCTCCCAAGCGACAACCGATCCCAGAGAGTGCCCGACAATGATTATTTTGCCGAATTGAATGTCGGCGATTGATCCGTTGCGCAGTCCTTGCACGATCTGATGCGCGACGCTGGCCATGGTTTGGATCGTCAGATCTGCACTCGCCGGATGTGAACTGCCTGCCGCTCCGAGCTGGTTCAGGGCGAACGTAGGGAACCCGTGGGCAGCAACATATCGGGCATAGGAATAGTTGTTTCCATCGATCCGGCCGAAGTCCCAGTAGTCCTGGTTGTAAGTAGCACCATGGATGAGCAATTGTATAGTGGTTCCGTCAGCCAGTTCGTCTTTAGTCGCGCAGAGTTCTCCGCTAACAGCGTATTTGGAAGCCTGTCCCGCCTCGAGGGACACGGGAATGCCCTCGAGTTGCCGACAGTGGACAGCATTGTCTGCATCGTTGGATTGCAGGTTTTGGCCAAAGGTGGACAGGCAAGCAAAAATCATGATTGCCGCCCAGGTGGAGAGTGTATTCAAAAATCGAGTCATTTCAGAGAATCCTTTTCGAGTGAGTTGTGTGTTAGAGCAACCGATCAATTTGCCCTCACTCATAAAGGCGAAGGCCTTCGCCGAAATCGATCAGGCTTAGACAGACTTTCTGAGTTTGACCCCAACCATGGCATGGCATCGATTGATCGCTCGCTGCCCCCCCACCTCTTTGAGTGCCTGCAGGCTGGTGCAAGAGACGTCGAAGTCATTTGTCTACAGCTTCGATCGTGTTCAACATTCTGGAAGGCGGAGATCCACCAACGTGACGATGTGCTGGTCGACGACCAACGGTAGGCCGTCTTGCGAGTATCGAGTCGAAGTCTGAAAGACCGAGGCTAGTATCAGACGAAATGATGCGTGGCTTCTTTGTGAACTCCTCGGTATGAATTCAGGTATTTTCCACATTTTCGTTTCTTCCTTCATTCGTCGCTTTCAGTTCTTTCCTCCCGCGTCGCGTGTGCTGTGACTGGGGCGATATTCCGAGGTCCGAATTCGTCTTCCTTTGAACGAAAACATAAGTCAACGTCCTGAAGGACCGCCCAGGCCACGCGCACCACAGGCTCGGGATGAGCAGTTCTCGAAATCTTCGTCCAGTCCATGCGGAGTTGCCGCTTGCCACGTTCAATGACCACAGTCCACCTCATTTTCAGTTGGCGTCTCTGGTCAGTAGTGTGCTCCCCACCTACCAATCTTCTGAGTCTCACAGCCTGCCTCCTCAACGTTTCGAAATAAGCGGAGAGTGGTTCCGCCCTACCGCTTGCCCACTCATCTGCTAAGGCGCAATGCGGCCGCCATTTCGCTCAACCTTGCGAGATTCCTGGTGGACTCTTGGGAATTCTGGCTTACCGGCAGGGACGCCGTCGTCAATTACCTAATGATCGAATTCCGGTGCGTTCTGCGCATTGGCTGACGAGGTCAAGCCGAGGTTTCGCCCTCAACACACTACACACAAAATGTAAGGAGGAGACAAAATGATATTCAGTCGCAGAAACAACATCCTTGTGCAGAGCGCTGTTCCCGCTTTCTAGCGCTTATCTAACAACGTCAGTGTCCGCGGAGCCAAACCGCTACACTCAAACGACGGTGGGACAGAACACCCACGCTCGACTCCGGTCGCGACCCGGGGCTTGGATAACTCTCTCCCCGCCGCGCGAGACAGACGTGGCGACGCCCTCATCACACTAGACATGACGAACTTGTTCCTGGGGAAACTCCGCAAGGCGGTAGCCCAAAGGGGCGAACGGTTACATCTTTGCTGCAGGCACTGTGGCTGCAGCCGTTCCAGTCGAAAGCCCGGGCGAGTATAGGCGAGGAGTCAAGCAGTCAGTGCGAGGCGCGCCTTCAGCACCGACGGGATGTTGATATAATCCGTTCCACGGCGGCGTTGAAGGAGAAACGAACTCATGTCTGGCCCAGCACCCGTCGACCGCGTCCCCAAAGATCCAGGCAATGTCACCAGCCTCCTTCTAGATTGGGGCAAGGGGGACCAATCTGCGCTGGAACGTCTGGTTCCGGTGATCTACGACGAATTGTTGCGGCTCGCCCGAGCTCGCCTGAGCCGAGAGAACCGGGAGTGCACACTTCAGCCAACCGCACTGGTCCATGAGGCCTATCTGCGTCTTGCTGACGAGACAAAGCTTCAGTGGCAGAACCGCGCCCACTTCTACGCGATAGCCGCCAACACCATGCGACGCGCCTTGATCGACTATGCGAGGAAGCGAAACGCGGAAAAACGTGGTGGTGGTCTTCGCATCACCTTACAGACTGGAATGGACCTCGCCCAAGAACGGGCACCGGACTGTGTATCGCTCGACGAAGCGCTGACAAAACTCACGCGGATCGACGAGCGGAAGAGCCGAGCGATTGAGCTGAAATACTTTGGCGGCATGACGACGGAAGAAATCGGCTCGGTTCTAGGCATCTCGGTGGCCACAGTTGGGCGCGAACTTCGTCTTGGACAAGCCTGGCTGCGCCGCGAATTGTCCCGGGAGTCGGCATAGGGGTTGAGATGTCGAGTGAGCGCTGGAATCGAATTGAAGAGATTTTTCACGCCGCGCTCGAACGCCCCCTGCCCGAACGAGACACCTACGTCGCAAACGTTTGCGGTAGTGACGAAGCGCTTCGATCGGAGATAGAGTCGCTGCTCGCAAAAGACGCTAATGGTGACAATACACTTGATTCGCTCGTCGCCAACGACCTTAAGGATCTGGCCCGAGCATCCACTTACTCAGAAAGCGGTCTGCAGATCGGTCCTTATCGTTTAGTGCGCGAACTCGATAGCGGCGGAATGGGAGTCGTTCATCTAGCTGTTCGGTCCGACGACCACTATTTTCAGGTTGTAGCGATTAAAACGATCCGTAAAGGGCTGGCGTCGCCCGCCCTAGTTCAACGTTTTCGCGCGGAACGACAGATTCTCGCAACTCTCACACATCCCAATATTGGCGCGATCCTCGACGGGGGTGACACCGAAGACGGCCGTCCTTATATTGTGATGGAATATGTCGAGGGCCTGCCGATTACAATTGCCGCGCAGAATCAAGGCCTCTCAGTCAAGCAGCGCCTTGAGCTTTTTCGATCATTATGTTCAGCGGTTCATTACGCCCATCAGAAGCTGGTTATCCACCGCGACATCAAGCCCAGCAACGTGCTGGTGACGCCGGAAGGAATCGTCAAACTGATCGACTTCGGGGTTTCAAAACCGTTGGCTCCGGAGTTGATTCCAGCCGAACTCCCCAAAACGGAAACGTGGCAACGTTTCATGACTCCGGATTACGCGAGTCCAGAGCAAATACAGGGCCGCGAGCTTACCACGGCAACCGATGTCTATTCGTTGGGGGTTCTACTTTTTGAACTCCTGACCGATTCTTGTCCCTATACGCTACGTGGTCTGTCGCCCGCAGCTGCAGAGAGACTCGTTTGCGAAGAGGAGAATCGCAGACCGAGCACCTTCCCAAAGCTCGCTGCGCGGACTCGAAAAGAAATCGCCGGAGACCTTGACCGTATCGTTTTGATGGCGATGGACAAGGTTCCGTCGCGACGATACTTGTCGGCGCAGCACCTGGATGAAGATCTATTTCGCTCCCTTGAAAACAGACCGATTCTCGCCAGAAAACCCACATGGCTGTACCGGCTCAGCAAATTTGTCCAACGGCACAGGACGGCAGCACTGATGGCTTGCGTGACCATGATGGTGCTGATCGGCTCGATCCTTTTCTATCATCGGCAGTCTCGCATCGCCGATCGCCGAGTAAGGCAAGCCGCGGCTCTCACGGATTCTGCGATTTCAGATCTGACGGGGGAACTTGAGCAACCTTCAGTCTCCACGGCGAAGCAGGCGGCCTTGTTTCAAAGAGCGCTCAAATACTTAGAGCAACTGAAGCAGAGCTCCGGGGACGATCCGCGTCTGCTCGTTGGGCTCTCGAGAGCGTATGGACGAGTTGGCGATCTTCAGGGCGCACCAACAGCTGCCGCAAACCTGGGCGATACAGCCGCTGCCGCTGTCAGCTATGAGACTGCTGTTCATTTGGCCCTCGAAGCTCAAAAACGGTTGCCTGCGGAGGACAGCTCCAAGGCCGTGATCGAGGCTTATCAAAAGCTTGGAGCACTTCAGTTTTCAATCGGAAGGGCCAACGATGCATATGACAACTACCAAAAAGCGGTGAAGGTGGCAAGCAACTTGTGGCAGCAAAGGCCCGATGATGCGAATCGTAAGCGAGTCCTAGCCCACAATTATGCCGGTCTGGGAGAACTCGAACTTGATAACTTCCAACCCGACAAAGCATTGAATAGTTTTCGCGCCGGACTTCAGATCCTCGGGGCTGACCCGACTGGCGACTTAGACCACGACCACCTCCTCATTCAGCTGCATTGGTATTTGGGCCGCACTCTAAACCAGATCGGTTCGCAATCCGAGGCGATCGCGAATCTTCAGAGATCGATAGGCATTGCGGAAGGGCTAGCCCGAGAATTTCCATCTTCAGCGCAAGCGAACAGAATCGTCTCGGTGGTCTACGGCGCTGTCGTCGAGCCTTTGGCTGGGGAGGAGATGCTGAATGTGGGTGCCCCGGCGCAGGCGCAGGCCTACGCTCGGAAGTCGGTCATGATGAATGAAGCGAGCTCCAGGGCCGACAACACCAACGTTCAGGCGCGGTACGATCTCACGAATTCGTATCAGAAAATGGGCGACTCGTTACGCTCCACACAACCCGAGTCCGCGAGCATCTGGTACCGGAAGGCTATTTCCCTCATGCAACAAATGGCCAATCACCGTGAAGCTCGCGTCTGGCTGGCAGAGTTGGATGACGATCTCGCGGTCGTGCTGACGAAAAAGCGAGATCTGCGCGAACGACTTCGCGTTCTCCGAGAAGAAAATGCGCTCCGGCGAGAGTTGGCAACGACTGGTTTGAATAGCCCGAGGTACCGATTGCTCCTGTTGCGATCCTACTGTCGGCTCAGTGATGCGGAATTGGCAGTTCGCGACACAACGGAGGCCCGCCGTGCTGCCAACTCGGCTTTGCCGATTCTTGATGAATTCAACCTGACAAGCCCTAGTCTGCTTGTGCTGCGCGATTTGGGTCGTTGCTATGCGAGCCTGGGCAGAGTGCAGTCAGCAAGGGCAATGCCCAATGCCATTCCCGCATCGCAGAAGCGAGCGACCGCCGAGGCCGTAAACCAGTGGTTCGTCAAAAGTGCCGACGTCTGGAATGAGTGGAAGAGGCGGGGAGCGACCACCGCAGAGAGCGAGATCGAGCGACAAAGAGTAGAACGGCTGCGTAGGACGATCGGCGAGACGTCGAGTTCAGATTAAATCTGATGCCCGGACCAACCAGTTGATCGGTATCCGTGTCCATTTGCGCAATCACTATTAGGAGATCATTTATTTGCCCGGAACATCCACACTACGGCTGCTAGGCCCAGCTCAGCTCATTGAAGAACACCGAAAAGACGCTCTTCTCCTTGATGTGCGACCCGCTGAGACTTTTGCAGCGCTACATATCCGGGGAGCGATCCAGATTAGTCTGGCTGGGCCTTTTTCAAGCTGGGCCGCAATGTTGTTGAAACCCAAACAGGCCATGGTCGTCGTTGCCGATAGCGAACCATCGGCCGAGGAGGCGAACACACGCTTGCAACGAGTCGGTCTAGGACCTGTGATTGGCTATTCCCTAGCCGATGAGTCGCAGTGGCGCGAGCAGAACATAGATCTGGCCAGCATCTCTACGTCACGGTGCTCTCAGCTACAAGAGACCTTGCAGCGCGATGCCTCGGTGCAACTGGTGGACGTGCGCAGCCGGGCCGAATGGCTGAAGGGGCACCTGCCGGGAGCCATCTCGCTTCCACTACTTGATCTTCACGCAAGTGCCGAGCGGATAGACCCTGCAAAACCGAGCCTCGTATATTGCCTTGAAGGATTCCGGGCTACGACCGCAGCCAGTATCCTGCTACGTGAAAGTTCCTCCGGCGAGATTGGCATTTTGATCGACGGCGTAGAGGGATGGTGCGCCTCCGGCCTGCCACTCGAAGTACCCAACGCAAAGTAACGGACCAATTCTTTTTTGGTTGTCCTTCAGGTGTCTCTGCCACCAAATCTACTCCCAATCCCCACAAAATCTGCGCTTTCGATGATCGAGTTCCATTGCATCCTGAGCCTTAGATAGATGTCTGTCGCCGCCGGTGAAGAACGGAGCCATTATCGCCGTTCCAGGTCGGCGCCACAGCACCATCGTGAAAAGGTGTAGAGAGCCCCCGTTGTTGGGGACGCGGTAACAAACTCTACATCAGTTTCTAAATTGCGTTGATTGTTTTGCTGGTTCGGCTCCCTCGGAGATTCATCTCGCAATCTTCTGAGGAGCCGGTTTGAGCAAGACGCGCCGTTGTCCTTACTGCCAAAGATCGTTTTCTGCCTTCTCTGTATCGTCCCCAGCAAGAAGTCTGCAGTCAGCCCGAGTGTCAACGTCGGCGTCGGGTTGATATCACCGCAAGAAATTGCCAATGATCCTGAGTATCACCAGGTGGTGCTGGAGAGCCAGAAGAAATGGCGTGATCAGCATCTTGATTACGACCAGCAACGCCGCCAAGCCAATCCGAAACTAGCGTCGCTTGCAGCGTCTTGCCAAGAACAACTTAGCTTTGGATCTAAAGCATTCCGCCTCAGAGGTTTGCTGCTCGGCCCCAAGCTGGGCGATCTTGACAAGAACAACCTAGCTTCCGCACAAATCCTTATTCTGCTTCTACTTACCCCAGTTTCGTCGCCGGCTGATCCGTCTTGACAAGAACATCTCTATGGCGGCGCCGCGGCTCGTGGCGTTATACGTGGGCTCGCCACCCATGCTGAGCAGCGAGCAGGTCAACACCATTCATCGCCTCCATTTTGCGGAGCACTGGTCGGTGTGTAAGATCGCGCGTCACCTGCACATCGGACGCCGAACCATTGCCCAATACCTGGCCACGCCGGCACGCACGGCCGCCCCGCGGCACCGCACCAGCAAACTGGACCCGTTTAAAGCCGCCATTGCCGAACGGCTGGAGCAAGACGCGGCAGCCAGCGCCGTAGTGATCGCGCAACGGCTTCGTCCGTTGGGCTTCGACGGTGGTCTCAGCATCCTGAAACATACTTGCACTCGGTGCGGGTCCACTCCCAGGTGCCTATGTGCGCATGGAGCCCGGGCCCGGGGAGCGCTTCGAAATCGACTGCGGTCATTTCGGAGCTGTTTCCTATCAAAGCCACGCCCGCAAGCTCTATGCCTTTTGCCTGGTGGGTTGTCACAGCCGCACGTTGTACGTGGAGTTCACCCACAGACTGAGCAGGGACTCGCGCTAGCGTCCCTGTCCATGTTGCCTTACCGCCATATCAAAGCGTTGGCGTCCAGATTTACAGTTTTCGGAGCTCAATACCCACCCCACCTATACCCCTGTTTGCGCTTCGCCGTGCACCTCGCGGTGATCAGCGCAAAACTCGGGGCCGAGTGGATCGCTAGTCCTTTCTCGTAAGGATTCTTCCTCCTCTGCTTCATGCCGGTTCATCCCGGCGCACTGATAAGGCCTGCTAATTGCCAATAAGGATTACTGCTAAGTCACGCACGGAGCTCCGTCATCGAATTAGTAGCCGGTCGCCGTGAAAGCAGCCCGCAATTATGTCATTCAAATTGGAGAAAGAGATGACCATGAAAAGCCAAGACCTCGACCAGATGAAGGATGTTATGCGCGCCCCTTGGATAACTAGCGTCGTGGCCATTAAATGGGAGTTTCGGTAGTGCCGGCCGACGCATTCGTGTCTTTCAAGAGCTTGCTGACACTATCGAGCTCACCGCAAACCGGCGGTAATGGCTCCCTTTTAAACCGGCGCTAACAGATGTGAGGAATGTCATGGAAACGATTGACCTTGCAGGATCTCCGAAGTCTAGCAGACGCGATGGGAATAAAATCCGCTCCCCGGGTGTCTCGTCCTAAACGGGAAGGAGTTGAAACGTGAATACAACGTCGAGCAAGTACTGTGCTTCCGGAACAGCTTAGCATTTTTCATGATCGAGTTTGGTTTGCCACTACGCCTTATTCATTGAAGGAGGAAATGCAAATGACGTTCATACGAACAACAGGATTGAAACTGTCCCTGATGATGGGCTTTCTTGCCATCTTGACACTGAAACCGCTCGATTGTCGGGCTCAGGCGGAGATCGATCCGGATCATTACGACACGATAGATAATCAGTCTGCTTCTCCGACCAAACATTCGCTTCCCCGCCCCAACAGGAACTCGCGCAAGTTTGTCGGCAAGTTTAGCTTGCCCTTCAAAGTCGATTACGCGGGACTGATTCTCCCGGCAGGTTCTTACCACCTATCGATCCGTCAAGTTGGAAAGCGATATTTGGTCAAGCTCGGGCCCGAGGGAGACGCCGCCAACCTTCAAGCGATAGCGGCGCAATCCGCAACCAATTCGGACGCGGAGGGCCCAAGCGTTTTAGTCCTCGAACGCACAGCTCAGAAGCGTACGTTGACCGCGATTCGTCTGAAAGAGACCCGGATCACGCTCGACCTTCGATCCGAACGAACTCAAGGTCTATCTGCGAGCACCGAGCTGGTACCTGTTTCTCTAGCAGTTGACAATCGGCCACAGTAATTTCGAATAAGGAGTTAGAAGATGTCATTCAAATCAGGCTGGCAATTCGATCCCGACAACGTATTCGAAGATTCAAAGCTCAAAGCTTACGGGCGACCGCTGCATCGGAAGGGTGAGATGAGCGTCTCCAGCAAGAGTTCAGAGAGAGTCCGGGTCGGCGTAATTGGGTGCGGCCCAATCACGCTGAATGCTCACGCGGATGCTATCGCGAAAGCCGCCAACATTGAAT
>Ga0123355_10011094_pt1 | contig 13875 bp, 13 predicted proteins | sample TergutEmb28metaG_3_FD_89872 | JGI IMG/M metagenome (GOLD analysis project Ga0123355, IMG submission 89872) | Embiratermes neotenicus P1 segment gut microbial communities from Petit-Saut dam, French Guiana - Emb289 P1 | ecosystem: Host-associated > Arthropoda: Insects > Digestive system > Gut ... | reverse complement strand
TGGCTGATTATGTTCATTGGTTCAATAACATTAGATTGCACGGGGCTTTAGATTATATGGCTCCTGTTGAGTTCAGAAATATTACCTTATCTTTTTTGTTCCGTTAAGTGTTGACATTCCAACGGGTTCCAGGCTACAACTCTTGCAATTTCCATAAGAGACAACAAGCTATTTTCCTGTTCAAGACAAATGAGACTACCACGCCCAACTAATCTCACGTCTGAAATGGTGCCAGCGGCTATGGAGTTGTTTAAGCAAAATTACCGTTGGTCTAACCCCATACGAAGCCTTGGAATACGCTGTACCGATCTCGTGCCAGAAAATACTGTGTACCAATTAAGCCTGTTCGACAACGAGCAAAGACGTCAAAAATTTGACCGGCTCGAACGCACCGTTGACCGCATCCGAGGGCAATTCGGGCAGTTTTCTTTGCAACGTGCAGTTCTTATGTCAGAGCGTTTAAAATCAATAAATGCTAATAACGATATCGGCGATGCCCAAACGTTTTATACGTATTAAACAGGCAGGGGTGAGTCAAGTGAGTGCAATCGTATACATCAAGCAAACAGGCGAACCGTTATCCCCGTTGCGGTGCGGATAGAATGGCTTCCTAGTGGGAAAATAAGGCCCCTTATGTACTGGACTCCTGACAATTCATGCTATAAGATAAAGCATATTTACGAGTCAACGCGGCTTGCCTTCCTAAAAGAAAAAGGTATTGGCATTCGTTTTAAAGTGATAGCTGAACTAAACGAAATATCCGACAACATGATTTGCGCCCGACACGAAACATATCTGTATTTAACCGATAATCGCTTTTGCGAGAGGGGGTTCATTGACGAACGATATAGCCATTCAAACAAGGAGTATGTACCAGTAACCATGGATGTATTCCCTGATGCTGCTTATGAGCTTATGTATTTTCGAGTTGGCAACAACCGCTACATGGTGGAAAAAACTTTGAATGTAGAGCATCGAGGTTCGTTCCAAGTTGGCGGCATAGGTGTATGGCACAAGGTTGATGCGCGGTTGGTCAATGATGACAATGACGAAGACCCAAACCCCAATAAAAGTGAACGCCGCCAAGCCGCACTTTTCTGGGAACTAAATAAATGGTTTGTTGCTGTAAAGGCTGCGTGAAAATACAACATGATGCTTTGGGATGGTGATTTCAAGAATGTGCGGAAGGTATACCCCTCTTACAGAAGATGAGATTATTGGAATGCGCTCAATAATAAAGGATATTTCACTAATACTGTCACGAGATGAACTCGATAACTATGTAGAAAAACGACAAGAAATCGCGCCAACCAATCGTGTGCCTATTGTCACCTGCAATGGGAGCGAGTTAGCTTTTGAATATGCACAATTCGGGTTTGAAAAGTGGGACGGAAAAGGTGCTATCATAAACGCTCGCTCTGAAACCATACACGAAAAATCCATGTTTAAGAAACATATAACCACTGGACGCTGTGTTGTGCCTACTTCTGGGTATTATGAGTGGAAGCAACCAGAAGGCGGACAGAAAAAGAAGCAGAAGCATTTGATTAAAGATAAGCACGGGAATTTATTGTTTATGGCAGGTCTGTGGCGTGAGGGTCGTGGTGGTAAAGAGTTTGTTGTTATAACCGAAAGACCCCGTTGGGCAGATTGTTGAAATACATGATAGGATGCCTGTGGTGTTGGGCGTCGACCAGCTTGAAGCGTGGTTAAGTGGAGATATGCCTGTTGAAGTGTTGGCTTCTTTGGATTATGAGTGTGTGGGTGAGTCTTGTGGGGAGCCATATAATGGAAGCACGGTGCAGCTTGCCTTGTATTGAATTCGTTGATGCGTGAATTATGATATAGAAAGAAACGACCCAAGTGTCAATGAAACCTCGCTGCACATGATATATGCAAGAACGGGCTACTGGAGAACCTCCAGTAGCTCTTTCTCGAATTGGCGTAGCCATTCGCCTAACGTTATCGTACTTTTGAACAATACTGATGAGATGCTGTCTTTCTACGACGAAACAACGCCTGTTTTCTGTCTGCCGTGTATAATACTTCATACTTCAAAAAAAGAGGGAGTGTTTTACACCATGAATCTTCAAAAAGAAATTGTGGCCTATCTGCATTATTGCGAATTTCAAAAGAAGCTAAGTGCATTATCAATCAAGGCATATACTATTGACCTTCAGCAATTCAATGAGTATGTAAGTGTCACTTCGGAGAATGCTTTTACAAAAGAAACATTATCCGGCTACATGAAGGAGCTCCACAAGAAATATGCAGCCAGAACAACTAAACGAAAATTAGCGAGTCTCCGAGCTTTTTTAAACTACTTAGAATTTGAAGAGATTTTAGATACGAATCCAATACGAAAAATAAGGACAAAATTTCAAGAACCTAAAGAGCTTCCAAAAACAATTTCCCTTCGATTCATTGAGCAACTATTGATCGCCGCTAAGGGCGAGCAGAAGTTAGCGACTACAGACTTTGGTGTTTTCGTTGCCCTTCGTGACAGGACTATACTAGAAATGCTCTTTGCTACCGGAATGAGGGTATCTGAGTTATGCTCATTAAAAACAAGCGATATAAACTTAGAAGATGGCACTGTTCGAATAATGGGAAAAGGAACAAGAGAACGCATTATCCAAATTGGTAATGCAGAGGTAATCAATTCGCTATTGCATTATCATAAATCCAATCTCAACCCTTCGGATTTTTTTTTTGCAAACCGATTGGCATCACGCATATCAGAGCAATCCGTGAGGTTTATGATTAAACGACTTAGCGAAAAATGTGGTATCACGCAGCACATCACCCCACATATGTTCCGCCACTCATTTGCGACGTTTCTTTTAGAGGAGGATGTTGATATCCGTTATATTCAGCGAATGCTAGGTCACAGCTCTATCCAGACAACCCAAATTTATACTCAAGTTACATTAGAGAAGCAACGTCAGATTCTTACACTTAAACATCCAAGAAACAAAATAAAATTGGAACAGGCTGAGTTTGCTAGATGAATAATGAGTTGCGGGGTTGTATTATGGTCACACAGTCGAAAATTCGGGAAGTTTTGCGCATTTTCAAGCAATATGTTTTATCTTGTACTCTCTGGTATAATATGTTATTATTTCCGTGGGTACAGGATAATTCTTTATTATCCGAAATTAATCTTTTAGGAATTATATGTTGATTTTTTTATTTGAGGTGACACATTTGTTTATTTCCAATCAAAAACATATTGTAAACTCCGCCATTAACGCAATCTTTACGGATAAAAGAAGAGCGGCTATCATCAATGGGGTATCTGGTGTTGGAAAATCTTTTGTATTACAGCAGATTGAAGAGCTGACTAAAAAAAATCATGATGTAGTTGTTTTTTACATAACAGGGGATATGTATTTATCTAATCGCCCATATTTTCCCTTCAATAATTTTATTAAGTCGATTTACATAAGTGACAATTCTGCGTTATCGAAATCTATTATAAATTCAGGAGTTAAAACATCGTTACCAAATGCAGCTAAATCAATTCCTATTGCCGGCGAACTTGTTTCCGCTGTAGTTGATGTAGCCTTAACAAAAAAACAGAACTTGACAGCCACCAAACAACGAATACTAAATGAAACTGAAATTCAATTATTAATGAAGCTCGAATATATTGCAGAAGGAAAGGAATCTTTGTTTTTCCTAGAAGATATTCAATATTGGGACACTGACTCGTTAGAGTTGCTTTCTATTATAGTTAATAATAATGCAAACCAAGATATATTAAATAATTCTTATTTTATTGCAACGCTGAAATTAGACTCATCAGAATTCGCTAATCAAAACCAAGCGTTGACAAATGTTGTAAATCAATTAAAGCATTCATGCTTTACAATTCTTCCTGTTGTTAATAAAGAATATGCGGATGTGTTGTTTGGATTTGGCTTAAAAAACGACTTGACCAAAGATGTTATAGACGCTATTTACTCAATAACGCATGGTCACTTACAAATGACAAAAGACATAATACAATCAGCAAATGATTATCTGGATAACCCAACTGCATTTCTAAAAATCATTGAGGAAAGAGATGTCCAGAAAATCATTGAAGATAGACTTGTAGCATTTGGTGCTAACGGTAGTTTAATTGATGAAATGTTAAAATATGGCGCACTATTTGGGCAATCCTTTTCGGTATACGAGATTCAAAATATTTTGTCTAAAAATGAAAGTGAAGTAAGACACCTCGTAAATCAAGCAAATGAAATGTATTTTGTTAATAAAACATCGCATGGAGCAGCGTTTGTTCATGAAGTCATACGCGAGTTGTTTAAGAAAAAAGCAGACCAAGAGCAATATATATATTACAAAACATTCGCTGACGCATTAAAATTTTTACGTCCTAGTGAATTTATTGAGCGGGCAGAAAATTTATTGAAAGCTGGAGCAGTAAAAGAAGCCGTGGTGTTGTATGTCATCCATTATATAAGCATGATAAGGCAGGAAGCACAGATTTTATCAAGCGATAAAAACTTTGAGCTTTTTATAAAAAATTCTGAATATTATGAGTTTTACCGCTCGATGGAAAAGGCATACAAAGCATATTACCGCTCAGAATATAATAAATGTATAGATGAGCTCAATGCGATTGATGATATTTATGAGTCCGAGTTAATCGCTGAAAAAAATTATTTACTATCCATAAGCTATTCAAAATTTTTTAACAACACAGAAAGAACCAAAGCTGTTGATGTATTACTTCCCTATGTCGAAAAATCTTCTGTTAATAACGAAACAGATGTGTGGCAACGTATAATGTCAGCGTTATTAATAGCTCACATTCATAAAAATGATATAGTTTCTGCAACGAAATTAGAGAAATTATTGATGTATGATTTATCAATGCAGATAAAATACGATATTAATTCTGCCGCAAAATTAAACATTATAAGAAGAAAATCTTCAGCAACTCATATGCCTCATGTTGCTTGTAAACTTATAGCAAAAAGCATTTCTTTCTTCGGGCCAAGAAAGAACGATATTAATGAAACGCCTTATGATGTAAAAGAATATTATATGGCTTTAACAAATTATGCCGCAAACTCATTATGTGCCAGCAATTACGAAGATGGTTTTAATAAAGCAAGTGAGTTGCTGAAATTGCCGATGAAGTATAAAAACTTAACATTTGAAAGAGTATTTATGCCATTAAATAATTATGTAATTTTAGGGTTTTTATCAGAAAAACTTTCTTTATCGGAAGCGCATAATTATATGTTGAAAATCTCAATGACAAAAAATATGCAGGATGTTGATAAATCTATAATTAATGTAAATTTTGCAATATTTGAAGCACTTACTGGAAATCTTGAAGGCGCTTTCCAAATGCTTGTGAAACAAAAAAAAATGGTTGATTCAAACGACCATTCTGAATATTATTATAAAAACTTAATATATACTAATTACCTAGCCATAGCTTATTTAATAAACAAGCTTGATAATATTTACGAGGAAGCAGAAAAATTTCATAAGGAAATTTTAATGACTGAAAATCCATACTGGATAAAACGCGCATTATTGTTTAAGGATCTTGTAGCTAGTGACTATACATCAAAATCCCCATTAGACTGGTTTAGCAATGCTTTTCAGGCAGTAAAGTCTGATTTGCAAACTTTACATTTTTACAGCAGGGGCTTTCTTTTTGGCGAAATGGAATACTGGAGTGAATCATAGTTAATTATGATTTTACAAGGGCAATTAAACAACCTATCATTTCGGCATGAGTAAATCCCATAAGTTCAAAAACTTTGTTGAAAGAAGATGCTTTTGTTATATGGGGATTAGTGGCTATATCTATGACATAAGCATCTCCGTTTCCGTTGACCCTAAAGTCGATTCTTCCAAATCCGGTAATTCCTAAAATGCTCATAACTTTTGTAGATATCTCTCTTATATTTTCAACGATGCTTGAATCTACATCATAAAAATTATAATATTCATACATATCTTTAACTCTGACTTCGTAAGTAAGTACAGAATCTTCCATGCAATTCTTGCCGTTAAAATTTATACCTACTGGAATCAGGCTTAATATCCTATCATCAACAATACAAGGAACCTCTATCTCATAACCCTTAATGAATTCTTGAACAATAATGTCTTGGTTGAAGTCTTCGCTCATTTGGATGATTTTTTCCATCATGAAATTATTAAATTTTCCTACATTACTTAAATCCACTCCCATACTGCAAGATTCATTGTTGGGTTTAGCGATTATTTCTTTATTTAGTGGAGGTTCATCATGTAACCAACCAGAACCATTCATGTATAGCCAACTTTTCGGAGATAATATACCATGATAATCCAATATGCAACCAGTGTGATATTTGTTTCGACACAGGCTTACAACATAGGGGTTTGAACCGGTATACAGAATATCCTCCATATCGCAAAAAGCAGGCACCAACGATTTTCTTCCAACTTTAGTGCCCTTTTGTGCCATATTGAGAAGCACTAAATTTTCTTTAATAATATGATTTTCATTTAAAATGCTCTTTAATAATGATATTTCATCTGTAAATTGTTCTACCTGAAAATCCATCAATAAAAGAGCCTTATAGATTTCTTCTGCTTCAACTTCTTTGAGATATTCTCCAAGCACCGAGAAGTTATTATAATCATCAGCCATGACCGTTTGTCCTGCGATATTGCTCAAAAAAATTACTTTTGTTTTTTTTGAGTTAGCTTTAGCTTTATCCACCAACTTCTGTAAACGTTCTCTCATTCATAATTCCCCCTTAGAATGTTTATGGACGACATGGCGTTCTTATTGCTTATTGTACAAAACATCATACGGATTATTATGTCGTTTCTCGTAAATAAAAACAGTTGTTTTTGAATAAACCCTGAATTCCCGACTTAACATACCGAATTTTTGAAGTAAAAGGTTTAAATATCACGATAGAGCACCATCGACACTACATTTTTTAAGCTGAATCAGCCTGATTGTGTCATTGTGATTTATCAAAATGTTTATACGAGTTGAATTCTAAAGAAATCTCATTCAATTTCATCTTGCTTTGTAACGATCGTCCGAAAATTATTAGGGCAGTCATCGTTATGTTAATCAAGCTACATTAACGATGCTAAAGTGCCACAAGTGGCTTAAGCCCAACGTTTTATTGCCGTCTAGTTATGATGATCTGAAATTCAGGACCAACGATAATAAAGAATTATCCTGTATTCGCATGGTGGTATGAAAACATATTTCAGAAAATTATGCCTCAAGCGAAAAAAGAGCAAGGGTCTGGTAACATTCCAGAACCTCGCTCTATTAAATTTTCTGAATATTTTACGTAAGTGTCAATTAACTCCGTAACAATGTAGCGATTTTATTTTACACAAAATCACTTGATAAATGTGACATGGTGTGATACAGTCGTGAAAAAGTGATATGAAGGTGAAAAGATGCGTGAAACAACCAATGTTGAATTCAAACGAGAATACACTGCTGATATAAAAAAAGAAGTTATTGCTTTTGCCAATTCAAATGGTGGAACAATATATGTTGGACATGATGATGACGGTAACCCTTATCCATTAGATAATGTAAATGAGACTCTAACGCAGATTACGAACAGCATACGTGATGGGGTTTCTCCTGACGTAACAATGTTCGTTGGATATGAAGCTGATGAGAGCGGCATTGTCATAACTGTACGCGAGGGAACACATAAGCCGTACTTTCTGCCTGATAAAGGGTTGAAGCCTTCAGGTGTCTATGTACGGCAAGGCACATCTAGTACCCCAGCTAGTTTTGAACAGATACGTGAAATGATTAAGCTGACAGATGGCGACAGATTTGAAACTGCCCGCTCTTTGGTTCAAGACTTAACATTCAAAGAGACAAGTGAGGAGTTTGAGCGTTGTGGTGTAGAGTTTGGCGAGAGCCAAATGCGAACGTTGGGGATTATCGGCGCCGATGGTTTGTTTACCAATTTAGGGCTTTTGCTATCTGACCAATGCACCCACACAGTTAAGTTCGCAGTATTTAACGGCACAAAAAAAGGCGACTTCAGAACACGCAAGGAAATAGAGGGTTCACTTCTGCGACAAATGCGCCAAGCATTTGATTTTTTGCGTCTGTCAAATAACCTTGCCGCCTCAGTTTCAGGGCTTGATCGTATTGAGCAGTACGATTACCCAGAGATTGCTGTACGCGAGGCGATACTCAACGCAATTATCCACCGCGATTATGGATTTTCTGGTAGTATTATAGTTAATTTATATGACGATCGTGTAGAATTTGTATCGCTTGGTGGTCTAATGCCTGGTCTGAGAACAGAAGATTTGTTTGTAGGTGTTTCCCAACCGCGCAACGAAAAACTGGCAAATGTTTTTTATCGCCTAAAGCATATCGAAGCATATGGTACTGGCCTGAAACTCATCATGCAGTATTATGAAGACTTGGAAGCAAAGCCAGAAATCAACGCAACTAACGGCGCGTTTTCACTAACTTTGCCAAACATGAACTACGCCAGACCACTCCGCACAGTACGCTCCCCAAAACGGCAGCATAAAGTTATCTTGGACTATTTGCAACATAGCCCCTTTATTACAAACGAGATTGTTCAGGAAGTGCTCTCTATAAAGCAAACGCGAGCATATACGATAATTCGCGAAATGATGGGCGAGGGACTGATTATGAAATGTGGCACAGGCAAAGAGGATAATGAATATGTTTTGACTGAAGTCAAATAGCCGATAGGGCAATGTATTATGGCTAAAGAATTACTTGAAAAATATACAAGGGGGTGCTACGTTGAGCAGGATTATGACGTTTATAGAGGGTTACGACACCGGAGATACGTGGGAGAAGTTAATTGTTAGCTGCTATCACTTGCACTACCAAAATGATCACTATACCCCCATTCCAGCGACTCATGACGGAGATGCTGGAATTGAGGGATTCACGCAAAGCGGAGTTGTCCATCAATCTTACTGCCCGGAAAGATCATATACCGACAAGGAGCATTATGAACATCTACGCAAGAAGTTGACAGCGGACATTACGAAATTGATGAATAATGCCTCCAGACTTTCGAAACTTGGAGTGCCTCCCATTACTGAGTGGCATTTTAACATACCAGAATACAGAGATGCTAGGATTCTCTCACACGCCCAGAAAAAGCAACAGGAAGTGTTAAAAGCCAAGAAGGACAAGCCTGCGGATTTTATACATATTTCCGATGGTTTCAAAATTATAATTAAAACAGTCGAAAGCTTTGCCCCCGAGATTGCCCGGCTGTATCGAAATGATTTAATGGCTAGAAAGCTTAGTATCCCGATAAATATGGATACGCCTCCTGACTGGACAAAATGTGATTCAGAGAAGGTAAGTAACATTCGCCGAAAAATTAAAGCAGTTATGCTCGTTTCTGATGATGCTGATGAGAGGCTAAATCATGTTGTGAAAATGTTTATTGAACACTACATGCGAGGCATTGAAATCATGACAAGACTGCGTGCTGAGTTACCCGAGGTGTATGAAGACATATTGAAACTTGAGCGAAGTTACAAGGGTGAAGTCTCGAGGACAACCAATATGAACATCGACCAAACCCTCAATAAAAGTATCTTTGACGGCATTCTTAATGAGTTTCAGTCAAAGCTTGAACGGAAATTTTCTAAAATGATTGAAGATGAGCTAATTACTGAATTAAGAAATGAGATGGTTGGTAAATGGCTTGCTGACTGCGATATGGAGTTTAGGAGTGTTGGTGATGGACAATAACCTATTGCTGTATGGCGATATAGCGTTTGACGCAAAGCCTGATGCGGTGCCATATAATTATCGAATAAGCTACAAGGTAACACAGCTTTGTCTTATCATGAATATTTGTGGCCGCGGCGGCATTTGCTCTCTCATAAAGTTACAAATGGTGTCTTTTGCGTTGTTCTCCAGAGAGAACATGACAAAGCTTATTGATTTTGCTGAAGGTGCCGGTTCTGCTCCTTTGGTTCGTTTTGACCCAGTTGTAAATAAAGCACTTACATTCGCTATGGCATATGGGTTTGTCGAGCAACAAAAATCATCAGGCAATTTCAAACTAACCATTCGCGGGAAGAACCTTGCTGAGAAGGTAAAGGCTGTCAAATATTTGATGACAACAGAAGTGAGCGATTTAAGTGACTTAGCCAAAAAACTTACTGAAACCAAAATCAAGGAACTCAGTGATATGTGGGGTGGCGAATATGTTGAGGATTAACCGGGTGCGAGTAGAAATCAAAACTACAAACGGAACATACGGTGCAGATGAAGTATTCTGCCCTGGACTGAACTTCATTGCCAGCGTAGAAAACACCTGCGGAAAAAGTTCGATTGTGAACGCAATCATTTATTGTCTTGGGTTCGAGCAGATAATCGGCGGCTCCGGTGGTGTCGGGCAAAAAGTTATGTCATCTGCCTTCAAAGATATGGTAGCTGATGGGGACAACGCAAGGCGTGTCACAGAATCCGGCGTCTATCTTGAGATCTGTAACGGGAATGAAACCGTTACAATTTATCGGGATATTAAAGCTGAAAATCGGAATGAAAAACTGGTAAAGGTATATTACGGCGTTTTAGATGAAGTTGGCGATCCCAAAACACAAGTCGCTGATTACTATGTCCATACAGAAGGCGCAGCCACACGAGAAAAAGGGTTCCATACATTCTTGGAAGATTTTTTCCATCTTGAGCTGCCTCAAGTTAGAGCTTCAAACGGTGGTGAGAATAAACTATATTTGCAAATGATTTTTGCGTCCATGTTTATTGAACAGAAGCACGGATGGTCCGGTATACTGTCGGGCATGTACATTATCAGGATAAGCGAGCATAGGAAAAGAGTCGTTGAGTTCGTTTTAGGTTTGGACACTTTGAAGAACGAGAAAGAACGAGATAGTCTAAAGGCAGAAGAAGCCCGAATCAAACAGGATTGGCAGATACTAGTCAATGAAATTCAAAGAACGGTTTTTTCAGAAACATGCCATGCTATAAATATTCCTGTTAAACCAAAAGTATTAACCGATAAAGATTATGGCCGCATGGCCATTACGACAGTGGATAAGTTGTTGATTGTCGAAAAGGTGACTCAACTTGAAGCAGAGCGCGATGCTTTGAATAACCTAAAGCCTCGCGTACTAGATAATTTTGATGCTTTAAATGCAGAGTTATCTGAAACAGAGTCTACGATTATTTCGCTTGAATCTGATTTGTCTAACATAATTAGATTGCATTCTGCTGGGATTGAGGCAATTAGTCGATTAAAGTCTAGCTTAGAAATCCTTAGGTCTGATTTAAGAAACAACGAAGATGCTGCCCGTCTTCAAAGATTTGGCTCAGATGCAACAGACGGAGACATATCCGTCGAGGTTTGCCCCACTTGTAAACAACACTTGCAAGACAGTTTACTTGCTGCGTCAGCAGATAATGGATTTATGAGTATTGAAGATAACATCCGGCACCTAAAAGAGCAAAAGAAAATGTTCGAATTTTCGCTCACAAGTCGAAAAAAGAACCAAGAGGAGTTGTCGAATAGCAGGCAACTACTTGAATCTAGGCTTCAAACACTCAGACGACTTGCTCATGCACTCAGATCCGACCTTAATACGACGGTCGAGGCCAATCTTTCAGAAGCGATTCTTCATAAAAAAATTGACATTACACATCGAATTGAAAAATTAGGCAGGCTTTCAGATTTTTTAAGCACTGTTGTTGAGCAATTCAAAATGCTTTCAGACAAATGGAATTTATACCTTGATAGGAAGACAAAACTGCCTAGCAAAAATGTTTCTGAAGCTGACGAGGAAAAAATTAAGCTACTGAAGCGGTATTTCGTAGAAAATCTTAAACTGTTTAACTACGGAAGTTTAACCAGCCTAGATGGTATTGACATTACCATAGATCACTTGCTTCCAACCCAAGATGGTTTTGACATGAAATTCGATTCATCGGCTAGCGATGGCATTCGGATGATTTGGGCATTTGCACTTGCACTGTTAAAAGTTTCGTCTGAGAAAGACGGAAATCATCCCGGCGTTGTGATTTTTGATGAACCTGCTCAACACAGCATCGTCCCAGATGATATGCGAAGTTTCATAAACTCAGTTTCGCAACACAGTGCAAAAGGCCAAATATTCATATCAATAACACTAAATAGCGATGAAGTAGCAGAGATTGTGGATAGCCTTGACAATGACTCGTATCACAAAGTCAACATCGAAGGCAAAGCATTTAAGTTGCTCCTGTAATATCATTTTTGACTTCGCCAGACCTCAAAACTTTCCAGCACTTCCCTGTACGCTTCCCCGTCACTGCTCAGAGCAAGAAATCTGCGTGTAGCAACGAACTCAAACAGATACGGTTTAGGGATTAGGTGTCTCGGACTGTTTGTAATTGATTTAATGTGTCCGGCATCAAGCGTTTTTAGAATGGTAGATTTGCCGACTCCAGTAAGCTCAACAATATCAGCGATAGTAAGGACATCTGGGTAGTCAGTTGTGATATACTGGAAGAACTCAGCGACCTCACTCTCCTGCCCCAGTTCCACCAACCGCGAAAATGATGCGCGGGTACTGGGTTCACGTTGGCCTGATGTAAGCAGGCCGGTCGGTATCATGCTACCCTCGCGGTCACGGCGACGTAGGTAAACAATAACATCATCAATAGATATCTGATATCGGTGCGTTTTCTTGTAAGAGTCGATTGCGGGGACGATGCCATTATCGACAAGGTACTTGGCACTGCGTTTGGCTATCTTACAAATTTTGTGGAACTGATCCAAGCTGATGTGGCCTGGATACTGCCGCTTCAAATAACTATAATTTTTCATCGTGGACGCTCTCCTAAATAAAGATTCATCAGCAGTAGGTAAGCGCCTGTAATGTTGTCGAGTGTTGCTCTAGTGTTGCTATCCGTCCAGAATTTTCGGAAAAATCGCCGTCATCCCGAAACCCAGTAACGACAAGCAAAACACATGAAAAGAGGGCTGAAAGCCTTGAAACATCAAGACTTTCGCCCTCCTTAACTACAGGCATATTCCACGAGGTTCTTTTAACATCCAGTCAACACAGCAGACTTGAAAACCGATTGGGTGAAAATGCCGAATACTTCGAATCCCTCTCCATTTTCGTTTCAAATAACAACTGCACGACCAGATAATCAGTCGCGCAGTTACAAACACTCTTGGCAGTTACCCACATCATAATTTTGTTTTCTGTTTTATAAAGTGGACACCCTGTTGTCACATTAACATGATACACTTAAACAAATTTATTTCCAGGAGGAAACAAACATGGACAATGTGAAAATGTGTCAATCATGCTTTATGGCAATGGATGCTGCCGATAAATTCGGCACAGAAGCAACAGAAATCCCAAGTGAAGATTATTGCTGCCACTGCTATCAAAAAGGCAAATTCACAGACAATCAAACCCTTGCCGAAGCAGTGGAAAGCAATATCCGGTGGTGGAAAGAAGATGGCGAAAGCGACGATGTAGCCCGGGCGCGTATCATGGAGGTTTTCCCGAAGCTAAAGCGTTGGGCGAGTTGATAAAACCCAACCGGTTGGGTTTTACAACCAGTTGAGTTTTGAAGCGAAACAAACCGCACAAAATGCACAAAATCATGTGGGGTATCAAGGTTTTTTACTTGATACCCCACCGATTTCTTTTTGTGTCCTACGCAAGCCCACCGGCGAGCCGTTTGTACGCCGCCAGCCTTTGCTTTGCATCCTCTTCACTGGCAACAAACAACTCTTTTGCCATGTCGGGGAATTGACGTTCCAGCACTTTATAGCGTCCTTCGCCGCTGATAAACTCTTGGAAGCTGGCGGATGGGTCTTTTGAATCCATTGT
>Ga0123355_10011093_pt1 | contig 13875 bp, 13 predicted proteins | sample TergutEmb28metaG_3_FD_89872 | JGI IMG/M metagenome (GOLD analysis project Ga0123355, IMG submission 89872) | Embiratermes neotenicus P1 segment gut microbial communities from Petit-Saut dam, French Guiana - Emb289 P1 | ecosystem: Host-associated > Arthropoda: Insects > Digestive system > Gut ... | reverse complement strand
GGTTTGCCGGGGTAAAGCCCGGCAAACTGCTTGCGCTTGGTTATAAGGTGCCTCCGGCGGATTTAGATAGTTAGATGGGGCGTCCAAATCACTTTACCAGCCCGTGCTTTTTAAGCTGGCTGTTTATACGCTCTTTGCCGGATGCGTCCATGTCAATCAAAGGCATACGGCAAGGCCCGGCGTTCCAGCCCATTTGGTTGAGGGCTTCCTTGACAGGCATGGGGTTTATATCGCAAAACAGGGCGTCTATAAGACCCATAAGGCTGTTTTGCATTTTGCCCGCGCCGGCAATATCGCCAGCAAATAATTTTTGGGTCATGTCGCGGGTTTCTCTTGGCATTACATTGGCAAGTACCGAAATAACGCCCAATCCGCCTACGCTCATAAGCGGGATGATAAAATCATCGTTGCCCGAATAGTAATACAGGTTATCCCCGCACATGTCAATGGTGCGCGAAACGGAGGCAATATCCCCATTGGCCTCTTTGGTGCCCACTATGTTGGGATGCTTGCTTAATTCAAAATATGTGGCGGAGGTTATGGTCATTCCGGTGCGGCCGGGCACGTTGTATACGATTACAGGCAGGTCGGTGGCGTCCGCAACTGTGAAGAAATGCTTCACCAGGCCACGCTGGGATGTCTTGTTGTAATATGGGGTAACATGAAGCAAACCGTCCGCTCCGGCTTCCTTTGCGGCCTTTGAAAGTTTGATTGCGTGAGGGGTATCATTTGCGCCGGCGCCTGCTATTACCGGAACCCGCTTGGCAACGCGGTCAACAGTATAACGGAAGCACTCGATCTGCTCCTCGTCGGTGAGGGTTGAACATTCGCCGGTGGTGCCGCAAACTATGATGCTGTCGGTGCCCTCCTGAATCTGCCAGTCGATAAGCTTTCCTAGCTCGTCGTAATTGACGCTCATGTCTTGATTAAACGGCGTGATTATAGCAACACCTGAACCTTTGTAAATTATTTTTTTCATTGCTCGAACTCCTTTCTGATATGCCGCCGGGGACTCTGCCACCGATCCCCGCTTAAGAATCTTCAAAAACTTTTAAATGGTTTTCTCGCTACGTTTGTGGGGGGCGGAAACTTCTATGTTGCCCCATATTGTCATTCACTATTGCGCTACGCTTGCGGTTGCTCAATCGTGCTACCCCGCCGCGGTTTGCCGGGGTAAAGCCCGGCAAACTGCTTGTGCTGGTCATACTTCGCGCGATGATTGTAAACGGCCTGCGCGTTATGCTAATTCCTATTTTCTAACTACTAATCCATGAAACCTTTGGCGGCGAGCAGCTCGGCGGTGAGGATCGCGCCGCCCGCGGCTCCGCGCAGGGTGTTGTGGGAAAGGCAAACGAACTTGAGATCGTAAACATGGTCGGCGCGCACCCGCCCTACGCTGACTGCCATGCCGTTTTCCAGATTGCGGTCAAGGTTGGCTTGAGGACGGTTATCTTCTTCGAACAGATGCAGGAACTGTTTCGGGGCGCTTGGCAGGTTAAGCTTTTGGGGTTCGCCCTTAAACGAGCGCATAAGATTTTTTGCGGTTTCAACGTCGGGGGCTTTTTCGAATTTCACAAAAACGGCGGCCGTATGCCCATCCGAAATCGGAACCCGCAGGCATTGGGCAGTGATGGGCAGGGTGGTGTCAACGATTTTGCCGTCTTTGATTGTTCCCCAAACTTTAAGGGGTTCCTGCTCGCTTTTTTGTTCTTCACCGCCAATGTAGGGGATGAGGTTATCTACCATTTCGGGCCAACTGTCAAAGTTTTTGCCTGCGCCGGAAATGGCTTGGTAAGTACAGACGGTGATTTCTTTTACGCCATATTCACGCAGGGGGTGCAGGGCGGGGATATAGCTTTGGATGGAGCAGTTGGGTTTAACGGCGATGAAACCTCTTTTGGTTCCAAGGCGTTTTCTCTGGGCATGGATAACTTCCAGGTGTTCGGGGTTGACTTCGGGTAGAACCATGGGAACGTCCGGGGTGGCGCGATGCGCCGAGTTGTTGGAAACCACCGGGCAATCGTATTTGGCGTAAAGTTCTTCGAGCGCAAGGGTTTCTTCTTTATCCATTTCCACGGCACAGAAGATGAAATCTACTTCTCCGGCGATTTTTTTCGCGTCATCCGAAGCGTCCAATACGGTCAGGCCCGCGATGTTCTTCGGGATCGGGGTTGCCATCAGCCAGCGGCCTTCAACGGCTTGGGCGTAGGGTTTTCCGGCGCTGCCTGCGCTGGCGGCAACGGTGGTCACTTTAAACCAGGGGTGCCCGTCAAGCAGGCTGATAAAGCGTTGGCCTACCATTCCGGTGGCGCCGACCACGGCTACATTGTACGTTTTCATGTTGGATGCTCCTTTTTATTTTAATTTTTAGTTCACAAAAACAAAAAAGCCGGGTTGAAAACCGGCTGCCGATGCAATATAATAGAAAGCGCCGCGCCGCTATGCAGAACGCGGCACACAGTTACGGAAGCGCTTCATCACATTGCATGATGACAGTTGCAAGCCTGTTCGGCGTTGCCCCCAAAAAACAAACGCAGCCGAGCGCTGTTTTCTTCGGCGGTTCTGCCTTTCGCCGGGACGATGGCATCGGCTGACCCAATCCCGTTTACTGATCAGAACCGCGCCTCAATCCGGTTAAACCTTATTTGGTTGAGAGTGCGTAAACATAGTTTAGCACTTTCATGTTGTTATGTCAAACCTTTTTTGGAAAGGAATTTATTGTTATCTGAAAGAAGTGGGTGATAAATATTTTATGGGTATTAAAGTAAATTGGATGAAAGCCGCGGTTCACATAGTTGCCATTATTTGTATATTTTTCGCGGGGTTCGTGGTTGCCAGAAGCACTTTACATGGCGACTTGGAATTGCAAATAAACGAAAGTGCCTCCGAGCTTACCGCCGAAGATATGACACAACCGCACGAACCCGATGAAATGTGGCATAGATTTGGCGCGATGACTTTTAGCGACATGCGCCAGTCTATCATGGAGTACGGAGCAATTGCGTTTGAGGATGCCACAGGCATTGATATTGTTTTTGATAATCCTGACGAAATTCTTAGCATCGCCGACCCCAACGTAATGGCCAGAGGTTTTAGCAGCAGCAGGCGTGAATTTATCACTGTTTTATTTAATTATCAACACTGGAGAGATGGCTGGCGTGTAGTTGGTTATGGCATGGGGGATTGGTGGGATACGCAGCCCCAAGTGACGCGCGGCATACGTGAGGGCAGGCGTTATGTGGACGCAGACACCGTTGAAGTAAGATTTTATAGCATCGTGGACTGGGGTGGCGGACAAAGCTATCAGCCTGTTTATGCAAACATACCGGGTGAGATTTTTGCGGAAGAGTTTGTCCGTCTGTTTAGGCAACATGTTGGCATACAGATGTTGGATATGTGGTTTATCGGCGAGGGCAGGTTATATGTAAATCTTACACAAGGCTCTGCCGCCAGATTTGCTACCTCGGCGTCACTGTACAGAACTTTGTTTAGCATACCTAGCGTGGAAGAAATTATTGTATTGGTTGAAGGCCAACCCGAACAATCTAGTGACCACATGGTCTTTGCCCATATCTCCAGGAGGGACGACCCGCATATACAATCGATGTTAGAGCTGCCCCGATAGCAGCAAAATGAGCATATGTCTAACATAGCCTTTCAGAAAGGAAATCCAAACATACATGAAAACATCTGATTTCGATTACCACCTGCCCGAGGAGCTGATTGCCCAGACGCCGCTTGAGGAAAGGGACGCATCCCGGTTGCTGCTGCTTGACAGGAAAAACGGGGAGGTAAGCCACAGGCAGTTCCGTGATCTGCCGGAAATCTTGCAGCCCGGCGATTGCCTGATACTGAACGATTCCAGGGTATTGCCGGCCCGCCTGCTTGGGGAAAAGATTCCCGGCGGCGGGGCGATCGAATTTTTGTTGCTTGAGCGCAAGGGCGCGGATGACGTTTGGGAGATTCTAACGCGCCCGGGGCGCAAGGCGGCGCCCGGAGCGCGGTTTTCTTTCGGAGGCGGAAAGCTTATAGGGGAAATCCTGGAAGTTTTGCCCGACGGCAACCGGACCGCGAAGTTTTCCTGTCAGGGGGATGTTTACGCAGTCATCGATGAAGTGGGTAATATGCCGCTGCCGCATTATATAACGGAAGAACTAAAGGACAAAGAGCGGTATCAGACCGTTTACGCGAAAGAGGCCGGATCGGCCGCGGCCCCTACCGCCGGTCTGCACTTTACCCCAAGGCTGCTTGAGCGGCTGCGCGAAAAAGGAATCGGAACAGGGTTCGTAACCCTTCATGTGGGGCTTGGGACGTTCCGGCCGGTAAGCGATGAAAAAATCGAAGATCACCATATGCACTCCGAGCGTTACAGTATGCCGGAAGAAACCGCGCGGCTTATAAACGAAACAAAGCGCGCGGGTGGGCGGGTGATCGCGGTGGGGACAACTTCCTGCCGCACGCTGGAGGCCATAGCGCAGGATCACGGCGGGATCATTCCGTGTTCGGGCTCCACGCAGTTGTTCCTATATCCCGGGAGCGAGAGCCGGTTCAGGGTGCTGGACGGGCTGATCACAAACTTTCATTTGCCCATGAGTACGCTGATAATGCTTGTGGCGGCTTTTGCCGGGCATGAGAACACCATGCGGGCGTACAGGCAGGCGGTAGAGGAGAAGTACAGGTTTTATTCCTTTGGGGATGCGATGCTGATACTATGACGTTTTTATATTGAAAAAACGATTTAATTATAGTAAAATATTCTAAGGTTATTCGTACTTACTTTGGGATATTAGAAAGAGGTGTTGCATAATATGAAGCCTACTAAAATAAAGATTTTTGTGCTTGCAATTGTTCTGATTATGCTTTTAACTGCTACAGCCTGCGCTATCGACGCAAGTCCAGGTAGTACCTCTCCACCCCCGCCAATAACTGGGCAAGTGGAAATTGACGCAAGTCAAAGCAGTACCTCTCCACCCACACCAATAACTGAGCAAGTGGAAATTGATTTGAGCGAAAGAGATATTACCGATGCGCAGCTTACCCAAATTGTAGCGAGTGGTGAAATACCCGCCAATGTAACGAGTTTGAACTTAAGGGGCAACCAAATAAGCGACATAACCCCGCTCAGTGGGCTAACGAATTTAAGTAAGTTGAATTTGGCAATCAATCAGATAAACGATATAACCCCGCTCAGTGAGCTGACGAATTTAAGTTGGTTGGATTTGGCAGTCAATCGGATAAACGATATAACTCCGCTCAGTGAGCTGACGAATTTAACGGCACTGTGGTTGATAAACAACCCAATAAGTGATATAACCCCGCTCAGTGAGCTGACGAGTTTAACAGACCTACATTTATTTGGAAACCAAATAAGCGACATAACCCCGCTTAGTGAGCTGACAAATTTAACGGCACTGTGGTTGATAAACAACCCAATAAGCGATATAACCCCGCTCAGTGAGCTGACAAATCTTACGGTGCTGCTTTTGTCAAATAACCAGGTAAGCGATATATCCCCGCTTAGTGGGCTGATTAATTTAGAGATATTGTTGGTGGGTGAAAACCCAATAAGCGATTTAACCCCGCTTCATGGGTTGACGAACTTAACGCAGTTGGGGGTGCAACTCATCCCCTTATCCCCACAACAACGCGATAGTCTTCGTGCCGCGCTTCCAAATTGTGAGATTGTTTTTGAGCATTAAAATAAAAATCGGGATTGTCATTGATTGGCTTTCCCGATTCCTCTTTGTTTCTGGGCGATTGTATAAATTATAACAAAAACTTGCAATTAAACGTGAAATCGCTTGCAATTTCCACGCGCAGACGATAATATAAGTAAATAGCCGTATAAGACAGACTATAGAGAAATTAAAGCGGGGGAGAGCGTTATGTCCGGCAATCTGCTTAGCGCAATCAACAATGCTATGCCCAAGCTTTCCAAAGGGCAGAAGGTAATAGCCAACTATATACTGGAAAATTACGACAAGGCGGCGTTTATGACCGCGTCACAGCTTGGTAAAACGGTGGAAGTAAGCGAATCCACGGTGGTGCGCTTTGCGGTCGAAATTGGTTACGATGGGTATCCCGGGCTGCAAAAGGCGCTGCAGGAGATGATCCGCAACCGGCTGACCGCCGTGCAGCGCATGGAAGTGACCAATACGCGCCTAGGCAACACCGATGTGCTGCAAAAGGTGATACAAAACGATCTGAACGCTGTCAAAACCACCTTGGAAACCATTGATCCCAAAGCTTTTGAGCAGTCTGTAAAAGCGATAATCGGCGCGAAAAAAATTTACATTATCGGAGTGCGCAGCGCCGCAGCTTTGGCGCATTTTCTTAACTTTTACTTTACACATATATTTGAGAACGTTTTAAACATTGACACCGCGTGCAACAGCGTTGTTTTTGAGCAGCTTCTGCGCGTAGGGCCGGGGGATGTGCTTATAGCCATAACCTTTTCCCGTTATTCCAGCCGTACATACAAGGCCGCCACCTTTGCCAAACAAAACGGAGCCACCGTTGTGGCCATCACCGATTCCAAGCAGGCGCCGATATGCAAGGTAGCCGACCACGCCCTGATAGCCAAAAGCGACATGGCAAGCTTTGTGGATTCGCTGGTAGGGCCTCTGAGCCTGGCAAACGCGCTTATCGTGGCGATTGGGATGGAGAAAAAGGAAGAAATTGCCGCGATCTACGAACGGCTTGAGGCCATTTGGGACGAATACGACGTATACCAGAAGGCAGAACCGGATGGTTAAGAACCTGTATCAACAATGAAAAATGTCTAGGCAGCGAGCGATTTTTATGCCGGGTAAGGCAATTTTTCACGACAATACTTTGTGTATTGCAAGAAAAATTAACGAAGCACGGCGTAAAAGTCGCCGCTGGGGAGGCGTTTTGAATGTTGAATACAGGTTCCAAGGCCACGGAAGTAATTGTTGTTGGGGCGGGGCCGGCGGGATTGATCTGCGCGGGAACCGCGGCCAGGCGGGGCCGGCGGGTGATATTGCTTGAGCGAATGGAACACCCCGCCCTTAAGTTGGGGATTACCGGAAAGGGCCGCTGCAATCTGACCAACGACTGCGATGTTGATACCTTTCTTTCCGCCGTTAAAACAAACGGGCGATTTCTTTACAGCGCTGCCAGCGCATTTTCCTGCCGGGATACGATAAGCATGTTCGAAAACTTAGGTGTTCCGCTTAAGACCGAGCGCGGCGGGAGGGTTTTCCCTGTTTCCGACAAGGCTGCCGATATTGTGCGGGCGCTGGTAAACTATGCAAAAGAAAGCGGCGCACAGATTATACGGGAGCGGGCGGCTCAGCTTTTGATGAAAGATGGAGCTATTGCCGGGGTAAGATGTAACTCCCGCCGAGAATACCATGCCGCCGGCGTCGTTATAGCCACCGGTGGGATGAGTTATCCCCGGACAGGCTCAAGCGGGGATGGATATGCGCTGGCGGAGCAGGCCGGACATGAAATAATCCCGCCCCGGCCAAGCCTTGTACCGATTGTAACGCAAGAAAACTGGTGCGCGCAGGCTATGGGGCTGTCCCTTAAAAACGTAACGCTGACCCTCGGCAAACAAGATGGCGGGCGCGTTCTCTTTCAGGAGCAGGGGGAGATGTTGTTTACGCATTTCGGGGCGTCGGGGCCGCTTGTGTTGAGCGCGTCGGCTCACATAAAAGGGGAGCCGTCCGGCTATGGACTGTCGATTGACCTCAAGCCCGCGCTGTCGGAAAAACAACTGGACGCCCGCATTCTGCGCGATTTTTCGCAGCGCAGCAACCGTGATTTTTCAAACGCGCTGGACGCTCTATTGCCCAAAAAGCTGATAGGGCCTATAGTAAAACTTAGCGGGATAGCTCCGGACGCCAAGGTGCATCAGATAACAAAGGAAGAACGAACGCGGCTTGTCGCGCTTATCAAGGGGCTGACTTTGCGCGTAAAAGAGCTGCGTCCGATCGAAGAAGCGGTAATCACCTGCGGCGGCGTGAGCGTTAAGCAGGTGAATCCGGGGACTATGCAGTCCAAGCTGGCGGGTGGATTATATTTTGCCGGAGAAGTGCTTGACCTGGACGCCTACACCGGCGGATATAACCTACAGATCGCGTTTTCCACCGGCTACTTGGCCGGTTGTAATGTTTAGATCACCCATAAATACAAGCACAAGCGTTTGCCGGGCTTTACCCCAGCAAACCGCGGTGGGGTAGGCGGGTGGTGCAACAACTGGCGCAACGCATTAATAAATGACAGGTGGAGCAGCGTAGCTGCTAGCGAATCACACAAACGACCGAGAAAACCATTTAAAAGTTTTGATAGGTCCTAGGAGAACTTTTTCAAAAGTTCTCCTAAGCGGGGAACGGGACAAAGCTCAGATTTCTATCGCAAAGGATGATGCAACATAAAATCCATAGCCATTGACGGGCCTGCGGGCGCGGGCAAAAGCACAATAGCACAAATGTCGGCAAAAGAACTTGGATTCATCTACGTAGATACAGGGGCGCTATACCGGGCAATCGGGCTTTTCGCGCATGAAAACGGGATACCCGATACCGATGAAACAGCCCTCGCTGCCCGCCTGAGTGAAATCGAGGTGGAACTTGACTACCGGGACGGGCGCCAGCATATATTTTTAAACGGGCGAGATGTGTCGGAAGATATCCGCAGGCCGCAAATGGGCATGGCGGCGTCGAATGTGTCGGCGATGCCTGCCGTCAGAGATTTCTTGCTGGATATGCAGCGCGCAATGGCGCGAAAGCACAATGTAATCATGGATGGCCGGGACATCGGTACTGTGGTGCTGCCGGACGCCGATCTAAAGATATTTCTCACCGCCACGCCGGAGGACAGGGCAAGGCGGCGGTACAACGATTTTGTGGCAAAGGGCGAAAAGGTGCTATATGAAGACGTGCTTGTGGACATAAAACAGCGGGATCAAAACGATATGGCCAGGGCGGCGGCGCCGCTAAAATGCGCCGGGGACGCCGTGCTGGTTGACACTACCGGGCAAGGGCTGGAAGAAAGCCTGGAACTGGTGTTAAAAACTATTCGGAAGCGGGAAATCGGATGAACTTTTACCAATTTGGCAAGGCGATCTCTTATGTAGCTGCGCGGCTTATATTCAGGATCCGGTACGAGGGGTTGGAAAATATTCCCCAAGGTGGCGGATATATTCTGGTTTGCAACCACATCAGCGGATTTGACCCTATAATAATCGCGCACAAAGTCGCGCCTCAAATACATTACATAGCCAAAGTCGAGCTAACCACGAATCCTGTAATGGGTCTTATCATGAAAGGCTTGGGAGTCATACCGATAAAAAGAGGCGAAGGGGATACCAGCGCGCTTGAACAGGGAGTGGAATTCGTCAGAGAAGGCAGGGTGCTGGGAGTGTTCCCTGAGGGCAAACGTTCAAAGGATGGCCAGCCGTTGCGGCCCCGCTTGGGAATATCAATTATAGCGGGGCAATCAAAGGCGGATATTCTGCCGGTAGCGATCAGCTACGGGGGGATGGCGCGGTTTGGAGCGCCGGTTACGGTGCGTTACGGGCCGCTTATACCAAGTGATAAAATAAATGTTGACCTAAATTCGCCGGCAAGCTTGCGGGCAACCAGCAAGTTTATCATGGGTGAGATCATTGCGCTGATGGATAAAGTCCCTGACCCTAGCCTTCCCGAAAAGGAGGACGATGTTACAGACCCGAATCCTCCCGAAAAGGGGGACGCCTAGTGGGAGTGATTTTGGCTGAGCACGCGGGGTTTTGCCATGGGGTGGCCCGTGCGGTCGGCTTGGTTGAGCAGGCCCTTGAGCGGGGCGAGCCGCTGCAAACGCTGGGGCGGTTTATTCACAACGATCAGGTAACAGAACAATTCGAGCTACGCGGGGTTATATCAATTGACGATTTGGAGCAGGCTCTGCCCGACCGCGTGGTTGTCATCCGGGCTCACGGAGAGGGCAAAAGCACATATGATGAGCTAAAGAGCCGGGGCCTTGAATATTTAGACGCTACCTGCCCGTATGTGTCAAAAATACACGCGATAGTGGAGCAGGCGGGAAGCGAAGGGGAAGAAGTCATAATTCTTGGGGATGAAGAACACCCTGAGGTTGTAGGGATACGCAGGCATTGTACCACACCGTCGCATGTGGTGAAAAACGCCTCGGAACTGGCCGGAATAATGGGAACAGGCAAAAGTTCTGTTGAAAAATCCTATATTTTGGTTGCTCAAACCACCGCTAAATTGGATGAGTGGCAAAAATGTGAAGAAACTATTAAAAAGCAGTGGACTAATTGCAGGCAATTTGGTACAATATGTAATGCTACCGAGTTGCGCCAAAAAGAGGCAAAAGAACTTTCAGGCCAATGTGGCGCGATGGTAGTTGTTGGCGGACGCGGAAGTTCGAACACGGCCAAGTTATATGAAATATGCGCCAGCGCCATCCCCACTGTTTGGGTAGAGCGCGCCGGTGAGCTTTCACCGGATTTTTTCAAGGGGAAAAAAAGCGTGGGTATAACGGCCGGAGCATCAACCCCCGCGTTTATAATTAAGGAGGTACAAGATAGGATGAATGAGATCGTAGGCGCCCAGGAAGAAATGAGCTTTGAGGAAATGCTTGAGCAATCCTTTAAAACGATACATTCGAGGGAGAAGGTAACCGGTATCGTAACGAGCATAACCCCTGCGGAGATTGCGGTAGATATCGGAACCAAACAAGCCGGATACATTCCTTTACACGAGTTCACCGACGACCCTAACGCCAAGTTGGACGAGCTTGTTAAGGTAGGCGATCAATTCGAATTGATTGTAATTCGCGTAAACGACGTGGAGGGCACTGCGATGCTTTCCAAAAAGCGGTTGGACGCTATCGCCGGGTTTGAGAAGATAATCAAGGCCGAAGAAAGCGGCGAAATACTGCAAGGCACCGTAGTGGACGTGGTTAAAGGGGGAGTTGTAGTCCTTTGCGAGGGAGTTCGGGTGTTTATTCCCGCGTCGCAGGCAACACTTTCCAGAGGGCAGGATCTGGAGCCCCTGCTCAAGACCAAAGTGCGCTTTAAAATATTGGAAACCAACAAGCAGCGCCGCCGCGCGGTAGGCTCCATCCGTATGGTGGCAAAAGAAGACCGCAAGGGGAATGAAGACGCTTTCTGGCAAAGCATGGAAATCGGCAAAGTCTTCAACGGAACAGTTAAAAGCCTGACCAGCTACGGAGCCTTTGTAGACTTGGGCGGAGTAGACGGTATGGTTCACATATCCGAGCTGAGCTGGAACCGGATAAAGGATCCTTCCGAAGTGGTTGCGTTAGGGCAAAATCTTGAAGTGTTCGTCAAGGATATCGACAGGGAACAAAAGAAGATTTCGCTGGGGCATAAAAAGAGCGCCGAAAACCCGTGGGAGCTGCTCAAGCAGCAGTATAATGTGGGGGACGCGGCAAAAGTTAAAATCGTGTCGATGACGCCGTTCGGAGCCTTTGCGCAGGTGCTTCCCGGAGTTGATGGCCTTATACACATAAGCCAGATATCAAACACGCGCATAGGCAAACCCTCCGACGTGCTGACAGTCGGGCAGGAGATCGACGCCAAAATCACCGAGATTGATCTGGACAGAAAGCGTGTGTCGCTGAGCATACGGGCGCTTTTGGAGCAGGCTGAGGCGGAGGCCCAAGCAGTTGAGGCGGAAGCGGCTCCTGTGGTGATGGAGTTTGGCCCCCCCGAAGAAAACAAATAGATACAATTAACTAATAAAGGTGTCCGCATCGCGGGCACCTTTATAATTATATCGCGCGAAGCGCGATCAAGCGCAAGCAGCGGCCCGGGCTTTACCCCGGGCCGCCGCGGTGGGGTAGCCGGATGATGCAACAGCAAGAGCAACGCAATCATGCATGAATGATGGAGCGACGTAGCTGCTTGCGAGTGACACGAACGCAACGAGAAAACCGTATAAAAGTTTTTTCTTTTTGTTACTTTTCTTTTTTCAAAAAAGAAAAGTAAATGGGGTTTGGGGCAAAGCACCAATGTTCTGGGGAATCAATCAAGTGTCAATTTCTGGCCCCGCTGCGTAAGAATGGCGATCCGATTTCGGTAGGGCGCGCTTAAAGGATCCCGTAAAAGTCTCTCTGCCACATCATCGGTAAAGAAGTGCATGGGAACCACATGCTTTACATTTACATTGCGCATAAGGTAATCAATAGCCCAGACGTATTGCTCCTCCAGCCTGGGATCCACCGGGATAAATGCCAGGTCGATGGTATAATCCCGCAGCTTGTCGATTTCTTTCCGGTAGCGGCTGCCCATATCCTCGTTGTAGCTGTCCGGCTCGCCCTCCCAATGCCACCAGTTGAGATCCCCGGAGTGGAAGATTTGCAGACCGTCCACCGACGCAAGAAAAGCCACGCCCTCATCGTTGGATTCAAATGTGCGCAGAGAAAGTTTACCCTGAGTATAAGACTTGTTTTTACCGACCATGAGCGCGCCTTTCTGAGCCGGGATATCATTTGAAAGCACAAGCTCCAAACCGGGCAGCTTTTTTGGCCAGCTTGCGATCGCGGGGTTATAGTGATCGGGGTGGTTATGGGAAGCAAACACGAAAACGGGTTTCTTTTTCCCGGCAAGCTCCCCAAGGTCGATTACCCCGGCTGAAAGCCCGCCTTTTGGGGTATCTCTCCAGTAGTCGAACACCAGAAAGCAGCTTTCGGTTTCCACGGCAAAACCGCTGTGATAAAGATACCAGATGTCCATACTTTTCATAGGCCCCCTCTTTTCTCCGTTTTAAAGCGTTAAATCACGATATCATCGACGGCCCGCTTTCGTCAAGCGGCATATCCCCGCCGTCATTCTTTAATAATTGCGTACATTTTCATATCTTCCAGCTGTCCATTTTTAAACGCATTATGCCTCAATATTCCCTCATACGCAAAGCCCGCTTTTTCAAGCACGCGGCAGGAAGCTACATTAAAAGCGTATGGGTCAGCAAAAATCCGGACAATATCGGTATTTTCAAAAATATAACGGCAAGCTTTTTTTACGGCCTGCGTCGTTACGCCCTTGCCCCAATATTCTTCGGCAACATAATAACCCATCTCAGCGGTAAGGCGGTGGACATTGTCTTTGCGGAACATGCCGATGCTTCCCACAGCGGTATCATCAATAGTGATCGCCCAAGCATATGTTGCGTCAGGGTCGGCGGAAAGCATTGCGGATATATAAGACTGCGCGTCTGCAACGGTATACGGAAAAGGTATTCCGTCCCGTAAATTATCTTGGACTTTCTTGTTACTTAGTGCTTTTGCAAGGTTTTGCGCATCTTCGGGCCTCCATGAGCGGATTCCTATGTTCATAAATTTTCCTCAATTATTATTGCGTCAAAAATGCGTCATTTTTACACATGAGTATGCCATGATGTTATTATTATGTCAATAACATGTTGCGGAGGCGTCATATGGAAAATGATAAATTCTGTAAGAATTGCAAAAATTTTCGATTGCACTACATAAGGTATTCAAGAGGAAATTATTCAGCTTTAACCTATGGCCATTGCGTGAAACCCAGGCTGAAAAAGAGATATGCCGACACAAATGCTTGCGAATACTGGCAGAAAAAGGAAACTTCTCCCACATAACGTTTCAATAATGCAACATGGGTTGATGAAGTGAACGGCAAGTGAGTGGCAGTTGTTTCGGAAACGAAACAGCGTTGTGACATCGTTGTGCTTGTTGAATTTATTGAAATGTATTTTCTTATCGCCAGTCCTCGTTATTCTCCGGCTCCGGTATCTGGCACGAATCTTGCTTGATAATATGGGTGGCGCAATAAGCTTCTGTAGAGTGATCTAAGCGTTCTGAAAGATCAAAATTAAAGAAAAGAACAAGGAGGATGTAACACTT
>Ga0123355_10011092_pt1 | contig 13876 bp, 5 predicted proteins | sample TergutEmb28metaG_3_FD_89872 | JGI IMG/M metagenome (GOLD analysis project Ga0123355, IMG submission 89872) | Embiratermes neotenicus P1 segment gut microbial communities from Petit-Saut dam, French Guiana - Emb289 P1 | ecosystem: Host-associated > Arthropoda: Insects > Digestive system > Gut ... | reverse complement strand
GTTTTTTTTTTTTTCTTTTCTTTTTTTTTTTTTTTTTTTTTTTTTTTTTTTTTGTTTTTTTGTTTTTTTTTTTTTTTTATTTTTTTTTTTTTTTTTTGTCTTAGATGGGTTTGTTCGTTATTACGAAAATACCTTTGTGGAAACATACAAAGCGCATAACAATCAATTGTAAGATAACATCTAAAAATGCTAGCCCTAAAGATCAATATGGCATGCTTGGGGAAGAGAAGAAAGCACGTAGTTCTGATTTGAAACCCCGAAGGAAAGAGACTGCTTGGAAGGCTTGAGCATATATGGGAGGATAATATTAAACATATCTTAAAGAAATAGGATATGGGGGCATGGACTGGATTCATCTGGCTCAAGATAGCGACTAAGTGGTGGGCTCTACGCAGTATCAAATGTTTGGGGATTTCTGCTCCATTGAGTTAATCAGGGCTACATTTCATTGAGTTGCTTGGGCTCCTGCTTGATATTTCAGAGGCCCCAGGTTAAAATATTGGCTCACAGATCAGTTTTCCACAATCCCTCCAGACAAATGCCAGGAGAGTGTCCCAAATTAGGCCACAGCTGCTTGCATATCCTTCAAACTGACTATTTCTTAATGATCCTATCATTCTCCACAGTACAGTCTGAGATACTGAAAGCATCATTCAATAAGATATAAATAAATAACATGATGTAGACACAATTTTAAATAGTACATGCGTAGGCTTTGTGGTATAACTGTAAATTAGCATATTTATCATCACAATTGAAAAGATTTTGGCTGATGCTTATAATTGGATTGCTTTGTTCTGAAAAACTGGTGTCAGTTGTAGGCATATCAAATTTAATTTTCCACACATGAAACAGGTGTATTTATGTCTGACTACTTGCACTTAATTGCAGAAAACATTTTAATTGTGTGTAGACCATTACAAGTTGTGACTGCTTGTAAAACCTACCCAAGTTACCATAAAATACACAATTTCAGTATTTTCATAACTCAATAGCAAAAAGTATTATCTCTTCTCCTAGTTTTTGTTGGATTTAACTGTGTAGTGCCAGTTTGACCACACCAGTTACAATTGGAATACTGCAGCTAAGCAACCATGCTTGTGGTTAGTACTTATGGGTAACTGCTGGAGAACACCATATGCTGTTGCCATATAAAGCAGAAGATCAAATAGTGTCTAGGTGCCGGGTTACCATGGTGCCTACCCTAATGCACATGTTTTTAATTGCACATATTTTAAAACCAGAAAATTAAATAAAATCTGTCAGTTATATGAAGCAGCCAAGCACAATGTTTCTCAGACCAGACATTGCACACAAAGTTTTGGATCTCATTATAAATTATTTCAGAAGTTAGTTATAATTTTTATTATTTTTTCCCCTTTAATAATAACATGACACATTTATTTTAGGTAAAAATAACACCACATTCAAGAAGAAAACAGAAAACCCATGATGAAGATACAGATGTTGTTCTTGTGTTGGCTCCTTTTAGTAAATATCCAAAGATTGTCTTTAATAATGTCAAAGTGGGAACATCAAAACGGCAACGCATCATAGTAAGAAATCCCAATGATTCAAGAGTTGAGGTATGTCAGTATAGACTTTATGAAACTTCTTGCAATTGATATTTGACCTTACAAAGAAACCATACATTTTTGTAATGCCAGTGACATACACAGAAGAGAGTAATGATCTCTTTTGGTTTGTGTGGTATGTCACATTTATGCACTTATGTTATGCAATATTTCTAAAAGTTTAAATGCTTAATTGCTTTTTATTTCAGGGTTACATTAATATACATTTCAAATGTTTAATTAGATTGATGCATGGTGTGTGAAATTATTGTCACCTGAATGTCATATGAGCTGTGGCTATTAAATAATGACACTAGTTTCAAAAAATTACTTTATAATAAAATTACTGTATCTACATGTTTCCCTTCAATATAATTATCTTCAGAAGCTATGCACCACTCCATGCAAGTCTTTGAGGCCTCAAAACATTGCCACAAGTAACTATGCTGCCTTCTTAGGAGACATTGTCCTGTTGTGTATTTCTTATCATTATTAGCCGATAAACACAACCATACAACTCTAATATACTGGTTTTTCTTCAGAATTACCACATGTTTCAGCTGTCTACATCAGTCATCATCAGCTAGACACTGATTCATAAAAACAGTAAAAAGGGGAGAGGAGGCTGATCTGGACAGCTGAAATATGTAGTAGTGCTGAATAAAAACCAAAATATTAGTTATGTATGGTTATGTTTATTGGTTAATATAACACTTTACTTCTGCCTTCTCCATAAACCTCGCATAAATTGAAGGTTTTGGTGATATTTTTCATTATTCAGTTTTTTTTTTAAGTAAGGCATGATTGTGGTAGATTTAAGAAACATTTATAAAACATAATTACTTGACACAGCAGTGTATTGGACTGTGGTTATGTATGCAACTGGGGTAGATTCAGTGGTAAGTACTATATATTTACTGTGGCTATCAAGAATCAAGGTCACAAACTGCATACACAGTCTCATTATTTAATAGCCATGCCTCATGTCCATATCTCATCAGGTTGTGCCATGCCATTCTTGTTTTGTCATTGTGTTAAATGACATATTTACTGTTTGTGTGTGTGGTTTCTTTTTACACATTCCTATGCAGGTACAACTAGATAGGCTTCCTCCAGAGAAGCATGGGCTTACATTTAGTGCTGTAAAGTTTGGTGTGGAAGCACATGAAGATAAAGTGATTGAAGTGATATGGACTCCCTGTAAACCTGAAACATGGCATCATGTAATTCGAGTTAAAAATAACCACCATCTTCGGCTGGACATTGGAATTGCTTGCACTTCTGTGGATCCACAAATGGTAAAAATGAAAGAACAAATAACTATCTTTCAAGTCTGAATAGTTAAAAGACCAAACCTATAGAACTGTGTTCTTTTGTCACAAGGATGAAAAAAATAAGCCAATAGAAGAAAAGTAATGTACCTACTCCTGAATAAAATTACAAGCTATTGCCTACTTCTTGATCTCAGTAACTCTGTGTTAATAATAAACCACTCATTATTTTCATTTATTCATACAGGCTAGAACCTTATATTTTGTATTTGTTACACGATCAGAAATTATTGGTACATCACCCAGAATATTTGAACTCTGGTCAACTTGGTTCAGTTTTGGAGACAGTCAGGTGTGTAACATAATACACGTGCCAGGAAAGGATAATAATGTAAGTGTCTCTTTCCCCCCACCCCAGTGGACAAATAAGTAGGTAACAATATTAGTAACTAGTATTTAATGGCAGTTCATTATTTCCTAGAAGTGTTAATCACTTATAGGGATATGCAGTGGCACAGTTGGTTGAGGCACTGTGCTACAAGCTGGAAGGTCACATGTTCGATTCCCAATGGTGTCACTGGAATTTGTAAAGTGTTATTCCATGCCCTGGTGATCAAAAGCATGCTTGTTTTCTTCTTGTTACTAGTGATATCGATTGCAGAGTTAATTGACTTCAGTAGGCTGTACACACATTGGCCTCAGTTCCTTAGTTATTTGGCTTAATGTGAAATTTAGACTAGTTGTGTGAAGTAATAGGGGGTGAATCATGGTTCATGGGCTGAAGAGCAAAATAATAATTCAATGTATTTGTTTCTGCAGGGAAAGAAAATAAATGTGAAACCACTGAGAGCTCAAAATACTTCTCTGAATGCCTCACTGACAGCCAAAAAGGGTGGTGTGAAACCTCTTTCACATCCAGCCAAGAAGGGTGGCATGAAACCTCTTTCACATTTAAAGAGTGAAGTTTCTCTAAGAGTACAAAAGTCTCGGTCACTCAACAGATCCTTCAGAGCAGCTCTCAGTACAGATAAATTGAAACAGGAGTACAGTATATCAGATGAAAAATTTACCACTATTCAGGGTAATAGACTACCACCCTGTTCAGTTCCATCCACACCTACTCGTCGGGAAACTTATGTTGTAATGCAGGATTCTGATGAATCAGACAAGGAAAATGCAGAATTTAAACAACTTAAACACACAACAAAATCAGCTAATGATACTTACGTGACTAGAAAATCTACAGTATCTGAATATGTATCTTCTCTGCACAATGTTTCTCCTGCATTAGCCTCACCACCTTGCCAGACAAGGGGCAAGTTTCCTCATGAAAATGCAGAACTTCAAGTCTACACAGCAGTTTCCAACAGTCATCCAGATCACAATTTACTTTGCACTATTGGCAGAAATAGAGGTAAAACAGGAAGTAACACAAGTTCATCATCAGACAGTCATCAGAACTTTTTAGATATGTTGAATGGTTTGGCTTACACACCATCCTCAAGTTCAGAGCAAGAGCAGCAAGAGTTCGCACCTAACGTTGAAAGTGCCTCTCCTGAAGACAGTGTGCTTCCACCCTGTACTGTATCGCCCACTCCTGTCCGTAGGCAAACATATGCAATCCCACCTGTTTCTGGACTTCAAAATGAATCACCAATGCAGTTTCCTGAGGAAACTGTCATTATATCAAGCCAAGTTACACGTGTGCGCTCAACTCGTTCTCTAAATCGTAGGGCAAGAATTATATCTGATGAGTTTAATGATAGTTTGGAAGCACAAAATGATGTTTTTAAACAAGAATCTGTTGTAGAAAATGGAACTGAACGGTGGTCTGAATGGCAAAGGCATTATTTCAGCAGATCTGAAAGCAGCTCAAAAGAGTCAACAGGCACACATTGTGAATCCGTACACAGCTCTCCGGGAAGTAACATGTACAGCACAGGACTGACACCAGACTTTGATAAACTCAACTTTAATGTCCAGAATTCTTTTTCATTTCATTCCGGATCCCCAGTTGATTTCTCTATGTTACCTCCAACTGAAGATACCCACAGGTGTTCTACCATTACAAAAACAGCAGAAAAAATGTCTTATGACTCTGTTTATGATACCATATGTAAAGACCTTTTTTCTGCAGATGTAGTGGAACATGTGGCTGATCCCATTTCACCTGATGAATTGAATCATCTAAGATCAGAAACATATGTGAAATCTGGTTCCTCATATTGTGATATGAATTGCAAGTATCCAGACACAAACTGTGAGCAATCTTTAAATCATCAAAATAGTTGTCAGTTGGATCAAGACAGAACAAAACCTCACATTTCCTTAAACCTGAAAGACAACAGTGCACAAAGTGTCATAGAGGCAGGTTTGTGGGTAAAAGAGTCAAGTAGTGAAAAGTTGGCAAAAACGGTAGTTAATGCAAATATTAATCTAGATGCCACTGCTGAAGACAGAAAATTTGGAACTACTTTCTCACTGAAGGAACAAATATCGAAGGAATCTAAAGGAAAATCTGCAATTCCTATGAAACAAACTAAAAAACCTGAAAGGGATGAATCTGCAGGAATGTTTCTAGAAATTTCACCACCACCAAGGAGACAGATTTATGATTTGTGTGGCAGTATGACAAAAACACAGAGAACATCCAGAATCACTGGATGGTCAAAAACTTCTGTTTATAGCAGAAACTATCCAAATATAAACATAACACAAGGTAAACATTAATCACATAATCCAGTAATTCACTACTACTAAAATTATAAATTTAAACAGTAATGCACTTTTGAACACTATGATAATATTTTCACATTCTTATTTTCTCAGGTGCATCTTGTCAGCCTGGTGTGAAGGCAAACAAGCCGATAGGGAAGAAACGGCCGCATGATGACATTAAGACCAATGAAGCTGTCAGGAAGCGGCGTATTTTGAATTATGATAGCATTCAGATACATGGAAACAAAATTCCAAGAGGTTTTTTTTAAGCACAATTATGTATAATAGTGGCAATATTTATTTTTCTTGTAGGACTCAACTGTGCACTATTCTTGCTTCACTTACTCTTAGATAATTCACACTATTATTTGTTTTAATAAAGCAATATTTTTATGTGCACTTGGTAATGTAATCAATATGAGGGGCATTTGACAGTAGGGTGACTGGAAACACTACACATCTGCAATAATATAGATGAAGAAAGCCCACACACCACATTGCTACTTGAAGTGTGATGCATCACTGCTACCAGTAGCATTGCAAGCTTGTTAATGGTCAGTCTGTTCAACATATTTCACAAGACCCTTTTTTTAAAGGTCATGTAAAATGTTACTTCATGTTTTTTAAGATAGCTGTCTTACAGTTCACATGCTGTAGTAAGGTATATACCTTGCATAGCACTGTTTGTCTCATGTTGAGGATTGTACTGTGTTACCAGTTTGGCTTAAAATGTTTGTAACTGTGTTCAAGTCAATGCACTATGGGGTGCTACTAAGTCCTTAGCCCGACCCTGGAAGGAAACAAGCTTCAGCGACCAAGACTTAAAACACTATACCAAGACTTATGGTGTACAAACAACAGGAATATATTCCTGTTGTTTGTGCTACAGCAACTGTTGTCAAAACTTCTCTGATCTTATACTAGGTGACCAAGCCAATCATGTTCATCTTTTAAGGCCTTTGTAAATTGTACATATGTCTTAATGTTTGTTTACCACTGACCTAAAATATGCACTATGCATCAAGGATAGGCATTATCATTTTAAGACAATTCATATCCACTGTGCTTTCAAGCAATTACGTAGAATTACAATAAGTTCAGCAAAGCGCAACAGTTTATAAGACATTTCATCCCTATGGTGCTTTTAAGCAATTAGAATTACAGTAAATTCAGTCAAAACAGAGTTGTTGTGTTTTGACTGAATTTATTGTAATTCTACTAGGCAGAGAAGCTCATTTTCCTACATGTTGGTTGTAGTCATGAAGCAAATTGATCACGTAAAGTGAAGCCTTCAACACACTACAGAAACATGCTCATTTTTTACCCATGTCACAGTGGAATGACCTCTCTTTAGCCCAACTGCCTTACAGTATTATTTCCTAAAAATCTGTCTGATTCACCTCTAAACCTTTGACTGAACACAGATTTGTATGAAACTTGGTCTGAACATCGTGTCACTGGAGGCCACCAGGTTTTGGAGCTTTATAACACTAAGGGGATGACCATTATCTTATACAACTTAACCTTTTGGCGCCGGAATTATTTTTTTAAATTTTAGCACATCCTGTATATAAAATGTGAATAAAACAGGAACCAAATACGTTAGAATTATGAAACAAACTGCATTCTGAAGAGAAAAAAAACGCAGAGTATAAACTATGTTTAAAATATTCAGTACCTGTATTTTTTGAATAAATATACAGAATGCAACGTTTAGAGGTTAGCGGTGCGGTACGACCACTATAGTGGTCGTTAGGCGTCAAAGGGTTAAATATTCTGTGGTATCACAAAAGAACAAAAACTTACAAGATTCCTCTACATTTATTATTCCTGTAAGTAATTTTACAAACCACATATTTAGGAGTTGGGACTGCATAGTACATATAGTGATGGCAACAGACTGAGTGATCTGCAATTCAGATCAAGGCAGGGACAAGAGACTATTTTCCAAATCATCCAGCTTGGCTCTTGGGCCCACCTGGCTGCCAACGTGATGACCACTCACCTCCATCCAGTGCCAGAGATAATAATAAATGCACCTATACCTGCACACTCCGTGTATACCTTCATGGCATGTGTTGAAGCAGTCTTTACCTTGTACAACCCAAATTTCACATTGTGTACCTGTATGTATGTCAATTACTACTACTACTACTGCTACTACTACTACTTTACTACTATTACCACTACTATTGAATTGTATAATTATTTAGGGTTCTGCTAGCCTCACCACAAGCACTGCAAAGTCTCAGAAGCCTGTCTTTGAACTTCTTGGTCATGCATATTAGACTGTTCCTTTTAGCTGATCCATTGCACATATTATGTAAAATTTTGTTTGGCCTACTGTACTGTTATTTCTGTTGCTGACAGATACACCTGCTAGAAGACCTCTCAAGAGTCCACACTCTTCTGTACCTCGAACAGCGTGTACCAAATTAATGCTGTCAAAAACCAAGAAACAAAAGGAAAAGAGTGTTCAACTTCACAACCCTGATGCTGTTCTTAACAAGCTAGCAAACCCTGGTCTTTTTGAAGCAACCAATACTACTGAACCATTCACCACAAGTTCTGTGTATTTTGATGAAGAGTGGATGGTACAACAAGAGAAAGAGTTTACCAAGTGGCTGAACTCTCTGCTAACACCACCTGAAGAACTCAGCAGCACAACTGCACTTCCAAAAGGTTGCAAAAATAATATATAGCAAGAAGGGTACCCCTTTTTGTTGTCTAAGTATGAGGCATATCATATGTAGGGGTGCACAAATTGTCCATTAATCTGGGAGCCACCTCATCATTTTAGGCATCATGTGAGATGAAGGAAGTCCATATTGAGGAACCATAAAATTAGGTGCCACTGTAAAAAATGTAGTTGGCCATGGCAACCTGGCATCCAGGATTTGTGCATCCCTGATCATATACCAAGTAACATTAAGTGTAGCTGGAGTTTTATTGTAGTAAGATGAATTACAGCAATAAGTATGCTCATCATGTGACCACCCCACACTCTTGCTGTCACATCTTTAACTTATGTAGTGAGTACTGATAATGTTTAGACACTCTTTATAAAATAAACCAGAATACGTTATGTGAAGATATGTTTTTCTCTCCCAGTGTCTGTTGTTTGACCTAGTATCAACACATAAATGACTAGACAGATTTTTTTAAATTTATGTATGGCAGACTTAATGCTCAAAGTTGTAAAATTACAATCCTTGGCCATATTTGCCCATAACAATGTTCACCTCGCTTGAGGCCATAGGGTTATGGTGGGGGAAACCTGAAGGAAACTGACTGGAAGACCTAGGCATAGATGGGAGAATATTACAGTGGATCTTGCAGAAACAATTGGAGAGTGTGGACTGGATGAATTTGACTCAGGATACAAACAAGTGGCAGACTGTTCCGAACACATTACTGAAACTTCAAGTTCTATAAAACATTGGGAAATTGAGTAGCCAAGGAAGTATGAGCTGCTCAAGAATGCTGTGCTGCATGGTGTTAGTTACATAAGGTTATAAAGGGATAAACAGGCTGCCAGTAAGCATTAAACTGCAAAGAATGTCATTATGAAATTTTGTGTATTGCATTGTGGAGTACATCCTTTATGATCTTTTACATATATTCCAAGTTTCAGTGAAACAGTTCATCATAACTGTTTTCAGATATCACTTGATTATAAGCATTATGGCATATAACAGCTCCGAATGTTAGTAATAAGCCACACTCCAGGCAGTGGTATATAAAAACATAATTTGGTAATTGCATTTTAGTGGATGTGACAGAGCTGTGGATTCAAAGCTGTCGCAAACAGGATGTAGTCCCTGCCCCAACTCGAGAGATGGTATCCTGTCAATACAACACCCACCATCGTCTGGATGCACTGCGGAAGGCAGCCTGTGCCCTCTTCCGTTCACGAGACGTCGCTCAAATTCTGTCCAAAGTTGCGGTACATGTGGACAAGAAGTTGATAGCAATTCGCAGTGACCGGGATCTCCACCTTGATTTTGGTACATAAGGAAACTAGTTCATTTAGTACTTTAATAATTACTATAAACCATGTCCACTAAGTGTACCTGAACTCCATCCTTCATACGAATATAATGTAGAATAATTGTAATTATTAAGGTACTTGTGGAATATTCCATATGATGATAAGTATCAATTAGAAATTGTTAAAGTGACTACAGAATATCTTGTGAAAAAGTTTCATCTAAACAGAATATTACATGCGAGATTTAAGGTTCTCATAGTAGTGTTGATGATAATTAAAGTTTTTTGAGATTTTTCTGGTAAATAATTACTGACATGGAGAAGCATAGTGCCTGTAGCATCAAGGTCAACAAATCCCAAAAAGAATGCACTGTGATCCTTTGAAACGTTGGGAACTACTCACCCAGCAACTCAGTGTTGTATCCCACACTTCGATCTCCAGCAAAACCACTGTGACAACCTCAGATCTCTTTGGAAAAATTCTTGAAATGAGATTATTATTGCCAAAAGAAAGACAAGGTTTAATCTTCAATATCCTTGCTGCATCTGAATCAGACAAAATTTCATATAATGATAAAGGGCATTACTTTCATTTGTTTCAGGCCTGAAATGCAACGTGATGAAACTGCTGCTCAGTTACAATCCTCTGTGGCTCCGTATTGCTTTGGAGGCTGTCTATGGCCAAACCATTCCATTGGAGTCAAATTCAGATGTTCAGGGCTTAACAAAATTCATTGCAACACGTCTGCTGTCTGATCCTTACATTGTGCAACAGTATTCACACCCAACAGTGTCACATCTGTTCCGACCAGGATATGAGGATGCAATGAAGAAGTTTACTCTTAAAAAATTCCTCTTGCTTGTTTACTTTTTGGATAGAGCTAAAAAAAGGAAACTTATCAGCCATGACCCATGCCTCTTCTGCAAGGATGCTGAACTGAAGGCAAGCTGAAAGCTGTGTGTTACAACACTGCTACTCTGAATATTTACCAGAACTGCTGTTTCCCATACATAAGACTAAGTAGCCCGTACACTTTGTCATCACTGTGTGTTCGTGATCCAAAGTAGACTGCTGCGCAGCCATCATAATAACATGGGTAGTGACAGTTTCTCTTGTGCAGATTGTCTGGCAAATAGAATTTTTGTCTTATGGTGAAATGGGCCAACATTTATTCATCCCTAGATACAGAACCTTTAAGAACTTCATAAATATATTATTCATGAAGGATTGTTACAGTGATAAAATCAGAATATGAGAGGGGTAAGGCATGTATCATGCATGGGGCACATAAACTGCATATGAAATTTCAACCAAGAAAAAAAAAACCTGAATGCAAGATCCCCTTCAGAGATCTAAGAGTAGAAGGGAGCATAATATTAAATTAGTAAAAACATAAAGTAATCCCTATACCTGCCTGGACAAGTCCTGGGGTCTGTAGTAGGTTGAGGCTCCTAGAATTTCTAGACAGCATGTGAAAGTGGCAAGATTAGCCTTATGCACTATCTGCCTCTACCTACCAGGAGATATTCCTGACACTGATTTCCGTTAGAGGCTGAGTCGATCCCTGGGTCACAGTGTGGCTGGATGGATTAAGTCGATCAAAAATCCCGATAACCCCATCAAGAATCAAACCTACAACCTTCAATACAATGCCTCAACTAGCTGCTCCATTGTTTACCCCTAATATTAAAATAAAAACAGCATGCGATGAGGTGGACTTGATTCATCTGCTTCAGCATATGGTCCAGTGACAGTTTCTTGTAAACACAGCAATGAACCTTTTGATTTTGTAAATGGTGGTCAATTTCTACAGCTGAACAACTGTATTAACTGTTCAAGGAACACCTATTCCATGAAGTTGGCCCCATTATCAGGCACACCATATAACAAATTCCAAAATTCTGCTCCTTGAATGTTACTATTATATGTAGAAAGCCTCCAGAGCAAAAGAAAAGCAACAATGTGTTTGGACTAGAAAAAATACTGCTGCTGTAGGGTTCTGTCCTAGATTATCCAGAATCCAAGCAATTGTGAACCCAGTCAAACTCGGCCACCTAATGTGTTCTTTATGTCTTGGCTGTCCGTTAAGTCAGGATGGAATGATGTTTGTGTTCAGTACTAACTTCTGCCATAACTGGAGCAAGAAGAACTCACTGATTCTCAATAAACATCTTAATTTTTTTAGGACAGTCGACAAATTCTGCTAGCTTTCTCACGCGACTTACTGTCTGGGGTTGGAGACATAACGAAACATTTAAAAAGCCTTGGCTATGTTGTAACACAAAGCCAGACTTATCTGGATGAATTTGAATATGCTGTCAGTTGCCTTGGAAGGGACCTGCGTGATGGTATTAGGCTTACGTGAGTATCTAAATTTATGTTTAAATTTACTATTTCTTCTTGATTACTTCTTTTGCTGTATTTCAAATGTGAAGATGTATAAATGGCTGCCTTTTTATTTCTGACATACTCCTTTTGAAATGTATGCAAATGAATGAACTACTGACACGTGATCATTTGACTTTTTTTTATGTGTTGCAGTCGTGTGATGGAGATAATTTTACAGAAACGAACACTGTCAAATGAACTACGAGTACCTCCTGTTTCAAGACTTCAAAAGATACACAATGTGGATGTTGCTCTGTCGGCCTTGAAAGATGCTGGTTATGTCCTCACTGGCCACATCACAGCAAAGGATATATCTGATGGCCACAGAGAGAAAACACTATCCTTGCTGTGGCAGATAATATACAAATTCCAGGTAAAATCTGTATACCCATAAACCTGAAGTACTAAGAAGAGTGATCTAGAAAGACTACAAACTTCTCTGTACCCAGTCATATGTTTATGGAATAATGCAGTGAATTGTACAGTTGAATTATCGTGTTCCATATGCATGATTCTGGTTTCAGGCAAAAAAAGTTTATTCCTAGATACAGGTAGCTTACATTGTCAGAAATATTTTCGTAGATAAGTAACTGCATACAATAATTCTTAGATGTATCAATTCCATTTTTTTCTCCTGCAGATTCAGATGAAGTGGATTAAAAGGGGAATTGATTATTCAGTTGTAGGCAAAAGTTTATTTCAGCAGGTAACTGTTGAAAGTTAGGTTTTAGTGTACAAACTCTAACTGAAGAATGATGACCCCAGGTTATAATCAGATGCATCTCAAGGTGAAATTTATAAACAATAACCTGTTCCCTTCTGGAACTGCAGAGGTTTTCAGTTTTAATTTTCTACCTCTTATAATTTGGCAAAATTGTCTTGATTGTATTTACAGGAGCCACGATTCATTAATGCAGCAAAGAAGATTCAGAAGTGGTGGCATAGTCAGTCACTCAAATTGGAGATATGTCACCGAATACAAGCCAGAGAGGTGGCTCATTCTACACAAGCTGCAACTACAATTCAAGCCTATTGGAGAAGTTACTGCGCTCAGAAACAACTGAAAATACTCAAAGAACAAGAAGCAGTAAAATCTGTAGCTCGTCAGAAGGCCAGCATTATTATACAAAAGAACTGGAGAATGTACAAAGAACATAAGAAATACAACTGCACTTTGAATTCTGTAAAGAAAATTCAAGAATGGTACCGAAGTATTAAGATGGCAAGAAAGGAACAAACTGAGTATCTTAAGAGGTGCAACACTTTAAAAAATTTTCAGGCAGTATGCCGAGGATACCTGTATAGGAAGAAACTAGAAAACCTTCAACAAACAGCTGCTGCACTTAAAATACAGACGTGGTATAGACGACAGAGAGCACGCCAGAAAATAGAATCTTTAATAGCATTCATACAGAAATTCATTGAAGAAACGCGTTTGATTTCTGCAGCTATAATTGTTCAACAGAAATTCAGAGCAACAATGCTAATGAGATCTGAAAGGCAACACTTCCTGCAGCAGAAGTTTGCAGCAGCTGTCATCCAAAGAAAATTCCGAGCCACATTACTTATGCAGAAACAGGTTGAATGGTACCAGCAACAAAGACATGCCACAATAATCATTCAGAACAAATTCAGAGCAACAATGCTGATGAGATCTGACAGGCAACACTTCCTTGAACAGAAGTGTGCAGCAACTGTCATACAAAGAAGATTCCAAGCCACATTACTTATGAAGAAACATGTTGAATGGTACCAGCAACAAAGACGTGCTGCAGTAATCATTCAGAACAAATTCAGAGCAACAATGCTGATGAGATCTGACAGACAACACTTCCTTGAACAGAAGTTTGCAGCAACTGTCATCCAAAGAAGATTCCAAGCCACATTACTTATGAAGAAACAGGTTGAATGGTACCAGCAACAAAGACATGCCG
>Ga0123355_10011091_pt1 | contig 13876 bp, 10 predicted proteins | sample TergutEmb28metaG_3_FD_89872 | JGI IMG/M metagenome (GOLD analysis project Ga0123355, IMG submission 89872) | Embiratermes neotenicus P1 segment gut microbial communities from Petit-Saut dam, French Guiana - Emb289 P1 | ecosystem: Host-associated > Arthropoda: Insects > Digestive system > Gut ... | reverse complement strand
TGCAACATGGATACCACTCCAACCCAACCACACCGAAACTCCAATACACATCGAACCAAGAACAATACGACCAATGTGGTAATTCAACAGAATAGTCGCAAGCTCCTGATGATGGATATATTATTGTCCGAAACATGCTGAACACATAAGTAGTGAAATAAAATAACAAGCGACATCAAGTTGCTCTTTTATTCTTCAACATTAAACTGTTTGTTTCTGCAATTTGCAAGCAACAAGTCTGCAACTTCTTACCTCCCGGAAAGTAGAAGACTGTAACCAAATAACTGAACCAAACCTAGTTATAAATATCTCTCGTTTTACCTTATTTCAGATTACCATGAAAATTGACATAGCCTTTATCTTTGAAATATTATGACAGATCTCCATCAAGTCATGAATCGCATTACATTTTATCTACTAATCCATATTCACATGTAATTATTTTAAGTGTAGATGAGAATAACAATACAGTAGCCCTTTATTTTTAAAACAAAATAAGTATCTTTAATAATTACATGTTTTTCCTCAACCGTCCAGACGTACAAGTGAAATTTAGGGCACATGGCTTGTACATTCATTGTTTTTATCCAGTATTTAAAAAGAAGAAATAGCTTTGTTAGAAAATACGTCCTGTGGTCCTCGCCAGGCAGACAACGAAATGATACAGTATACGGCTATATAAAACTGCGGTGCCTTATGGGGTTTTAGAACAGTTTAAATCAATATACCCTTATTAAGTGGGGTTACGCTGACGCGAGAAAGGCTATCGGATTACATTCTTACACGCGGCAACTTTATGTCTCTTGCCTGTCAGCATCCTGGTGAGTACCTCTACTTACACAGTCATGGCTGACCTTCTTGACCTACGTTACATGATCCTTCTGAACAATCGATTATATGATTGGCATGGCCTACTTTACTGTAGTCACCGGGGGATCTGAAAAGCAACCCGAGGCACCGACGGACCATTTATGTTTGTGTTCCGCTGCGTCACCCTGGGCGGAGGGAGGTGACAGGGGGAATTAGATATCTCATTTTCTGACTGTGGCGCAGTTCAAGGCCCTATATCGCATTTAATTTATGAATAGTGTCTTTAGATCCGAGCCAATATGAAAGGTTAGAAGAAGCTCAGTGGCATGAGGGATGGTTGAATTTAAAGCTTTAGATGTACATAAAACGATATTCCGAGCGAAACTCACTCTGGCATCATTATACAGACGAAATCTGCCGATAAGAAATAATTGTACTAATTGCTGAGAATTACAGTTGATTACGGGTCGGGCCTTTCTCCTCCACAAACTCTCTTTGGAATGAAAAAGAAAAAAATTACTGTTGAATAATGCATTTACAGAAGAAATACTGAGCGCTGAATGGGGATGTCTTTACGTTAGAAAATCTTTCGTAAATTTCTTTAATAAAGTGTGTGTATATATATTACTTATTGCAAAAATAACTCCACGAGGTACGAAATCCAGCATTACTCTTCAACCTGGGTTTAAAGAATTTCTAACCTCAGTTCACAGGTGGATAATGAGATCCAGTTACTGCAGGGATTTCTTTCCTTATTTCAGTTGCTGAAAGAGAATGTAAAACGGATTGTGATATTATACACATCTACGTATATTTACATTTGAATGATGGGTAGTTAGCAAATTATGAATCGCTCTGTACCTGCACGTTACAATTCTGGGACTACCTCTCACATCTGTTGAATAATCTTCTCGTGCAGTATCTAAGGTTGTACCTGTGGTTCCTATTCTACAAAAATCTCTGCATGAAGAAATGTTCTGTTGAATAACTCTCAGCCAGTTACGAACTAACGTTATTTGTTGGCACAAACGCATATAGATCTTTACGCATAATATCCGCCAAGTTCGCCTCATTTTAAACAAAACTGGCAGTGTATGTGTCAACAAATTGTAGTAAAACTCACAGGTACGACAGTGAAATAAACCGGGTCATCAGTCCTTTAATCCTTTACAATGGAAGAGATGAACATTCAGAGGGACAGACACGTAATGCAAGCATTTTCGCCACGTTCGACTGCAGACGTGGATACAAAGTCGATTCTTACTTCACAGGAAGCGTATCGCATCTAAATTATAAATATGTTCCCTTCAGTGGTGTTTACGAGCGCAGTGGCCATGTGGGGGCACAATGGCCCCTTTGAGATTTCGGAACATGTATACCAGACAACATGACGTAAGATCCCAGTAGACTTAATCCTTCATCAACCTCACCTTGAGAACCTAACATCTCGCTATCTCTGTTTGTCACCAGAACCAAACGAACTCTCAAAGTAGATCTGAAATCTAAAGTTTTCACTGCAGTTAAGTGGAAAAGCGCTGTCTTCTAAAATCTGAAGGAGCACAGACTAATGTAAATTTACAGATATTTCGGAGAAAACTGCTGCCTCCGTCATCTTCAAAGCGGCAGTCTACCATCCTACACGAAATATCCCATTACTGGCAAGGAAAGCCCTTTGGGCTCCAGGATGCCGAGACTCCCAACATTTCTAGACAATCCACACTTGAGTGCGGTAAGGTTGTCAGCCTTAAGTACTAACCGCGTTAACCTCTCAGGGCATACTCCTGGTACTCATTTCTCTTAGACACTGAGTCGAACCTAGAGGGATTCGAAAAACCCAATGACCTCATCGGGATTCGAGCCCGCGACCTCAAGACTTGTAGCGCAGTGCTTCAACCAACTGCGCCACCGCTTACCTAACGGACAGGCATCTAATTACTAGTATGAAGAGATCGACGGATTGTTGTGTTCTTTTCATAATCATGATGCTTAAACTGATTCAGTTGTATACCGCGTACCGCACCTATCACTGTTCGCAATTAGACAAACATTTTATGTGAAATCATATGCACATATTTAGTTACATTAACACTAAAGCAATGCCACATTTTAATAAGTCTCCCTGAAGAAGTTTAATATCTGACCTAAACATGCATGTATTAATTAATGCTGATGTTAATATATGTACCTAGTATGTTGTTCTTTCTTCATTTGCCATCATTCTCTTATTATACGAGCCAATTTTGTTTGATGGGTAGGAGAACTCGTTGGTGCAACAGAACTAGAACCATTCAATTAAGAACCTTGAGGAGCTGGGTTCGTATTCAGGCTACCGTCTAGATAACTGAAGAACCTTGTTTTAATCACCGGCAGGGTCCACGAACTTTTCTCCGATCCGAACGGTATAAAGAGGCCGTGGGGCCCATGTTGCCACCCATTCAATCATTCAATCTTTACCGGGTGGCGGGGAGGAGGCCCTTCCCCTGGGAGTAATACTGCGGTGGCCGTTACCTTCCCACGCTACTTCGTGCCGACTTTAAGAATTGGTACAGATCTACTTCCCCAGGAAGAACGATATTCAGTAGAGCAAGGCATTGTCTCGTACGTGCAGATGATATGGTAGTTTTGATACGTGCAGTGAGACAGACGTACTGCAGAAACAGCAGAAGATAAAACAACTGTAGCAGCGCAGATGGGTTGGCCCATGAATGTATCCAGAAACATATACAGGATTAACATAAAAAAACTAATTAACCAGAAGAAACCGAAATACGTGGACAGTAACATGAAAATGTAGAATTGTTTAACTATTTAAAGTCCTTTGTAACAAACACAAATGAGGTTGATGCAGAGCTAAAAGCAAGATTCATTGCTCGTAATACACATTACTATGCACTAGGCGATTAACTGAAGAAAATGTACTGTGCCTAACAGCGACACTAACAGTAGGTCTTTATACAACAATTACAGGACTAATTGTGGCTTAAGGTGCTGAATCTTGCACCCCGACTAATAAAATTGGAAGAGACTTAATGACGTGGGGAAGGAAAACCCCGAGAAAAATATACGCACCAACCTATGAAAATGATTATTGGACAATAAAAACAGAACAAGAAGTTTTATAATACAGTTATATCTCCATACATTGCAACCGGTGGCTTTGCATGTTGTAAGAATGAAAGGTACAAGGCTAGTAACGAAGGTGCTGGAACGCAAACCAGGAGAACGAAAAAAAGGGAAGGCCTAGACTAAGGATGAATGGTCGACAGTGAGCCGGACATGAGGAATACGGATGTAAAAAAATGGACAAGAAGAAATGGTCATCTCCAGTGATGGCAGCGAACGACAATTTCAAAGTGTTATAGTGTTCGAAAAGAAGAAGAAGGATAAGAAGCACTACATCTCCAGTTCCCATATACCTCATGGCGTGCCCAGTAAGTTTACTTCTGCTGCTTTTGTACTGAGATTAAAAAAAAAAAAGAAGCGTATTTGCAAAATCTTCTGGCTGTTGGAAGTGTAGGAGGCGGGCAGACTTTAGTTTGCAGTCTCCAAGCACACGATGCGTGACACCTTTTTCCAGAATATGGGGATAACAGGTTTCTCCGAACCATATGTATCTACTTCAGAATTTGCTCTCTCGTCGTGAACCTTACGACCACAATCTAAATATCATACGGATATTACTTTTTACACACTGGAAGGGGAAACATGGCGATGGCGGTCGACATATAACGATGTCCTTCAAATCGGAAAATTTGTGCGCACACACAGGAGAGATAAATACATTCGCCGAAGCTTTATTCGTATCTTAATGCACGGAATAATCAGCTGGAGATAGCCTCGTAGTGAGGTAACGTGTAGGATCTGTGATCTTTCGTCCGGCTCGTGATGAGCTCGCAGTATCGTCGGATGATCTGGTCTGTGCCTGAAGCAGTCCCGTACCGACTGGTACCAAGCGACGGAATGCAAATTAGACTTTCACGTTACTCGAAATCTATGCGGGAATTAGAATTCATGCTTCATTAATTTCGCACCTAAATGCTTACTTTTGCTTTATTGCTTAATAATTCTTACTTCAAACTGCTCCAATAGTGCCTAGTACAGAAGTGTTTTGGAAATAAATTAAATAAAAAAATCAAAAATAAAAATTTAAACAGATTAGATTACAGGTTGCAGGCGAGGAGATTTCTCGTGTTCTTACCCTTGCGGAGACACACGACATTTCTTCAGAAGACGGCTTATATGTGGTGAACGAAAAATAAAGTATGATTTTTTTATGTGGCATGTTATGTCCCTCTGTCTACATTTTGCCGATGCTTTACGGCTTGTCTGAACAGAAAAATGAAAAGTAACAGCAGCAGTACCAGCAACAAGAAAACAACAACAGACATTTTATATATTTATGTATGAATTTCTGTGCGAATTGCGTGCGACTATAGCTGTATATGTTTAGAACAAAACAACTTTAAAAGAAAGTAGTACAGACGAAGAAAAGAAGAAGTTAGGCCTACCACTTGCCACTTGCAGTAATTACGATTTTTAGATAACTAAATAAAATGGGTCACGGTCATTACTTTATTCGTCCAATTCGTAAACGGTTTTATTAGGATCAACAATTATATATTTCGTAATTTATGACAAAAATTAGCATTGATAACAAAACTGAAGAGCTAAATAGACATAGGAATGGAAAGAAAGTCAGTGTAATTAGAAAGGTTGGGGTATATCGAAGAGCAGAGCATTAACCCCTGTTGGCAGCACTCCACAATCACGCTCGACTGTGAAAATGAAATTCCCCAATTCAGTAATATGCGACCAAAATGCTGATATTCAATCTTTTCTATTCAGGCGCAATTTATTTGTAAATTGCAAAACTTCTTTTTGAGTCTATGTGTCTCAAATTGTGAGGTAAGTATGCAGGATATAATTTTAAAAATCCGGAAATTTAAGGCACGCAATTTCTTACGACTTCTTGTTAGGCAAGAAAGAAGTAAATCGTAGGTACCTATCCATTCCATGTTCTCTTCAAAGTGCAGAGTAGGAGCAATGTGCCTATAACGTAACATCGACGAGCTCTAATGCACCCACTGTTGCACTGGAGCATCAGTAAGTGTTACATACTGTGATACTGTGTTTGTAGCCTTTGTTACCCAGCATGCAATGCGCATGCGCCATATTGTCATCTGGGGCCTGCAGGGTTATACATTATTTTTCCACAGTATTCATAAACGGCACGATTTTCGAAAAGAAAGTTGCTGAAAATAAAATGTGCGACGTTTTGCTGACCGTGCATCTCAGTATATTTATCTCAGTAATTAACCAACCTGACGCACAACATTTTTGTTTTACAATAAGTTTATTTCATGCCTCTACATGTTTCGAGCACATGTGTTTATCATCAGGAGGTCAAAATTGCATTACACAGCCTCTGGTGTCATCACACCTGTAGGTGGCCGTCCCGTGCACGAGACGGCCACCTACAGGTTTGATGATAGCAGAGACTGTGTAATGCAATTTTGACCTCCTGATGATAAACACATGTGCTCGAAACATGTAGAGACATGAAATAAACTTATTGTAAAACAAAAATTTTGTGCATCAAGTTGGTTAATTACTGAGATAAATAAAATGTGTGTTTTGATTTTTTCTACTGCTTTTGTCTGAAACATTTCTCATTCTAAAAAGAACTGAGCGAGATACGATCAAGGCTGCATACTGGTCTTCATGTAAAGTACTCATTCTTATCAAATTTTAATAAAACTTGAATTTTTGCGACAGATATCTGAAAAATACTCAACATCGAATTTCATGAAAATACCTCCAGTGGGAGCCGAGTAGTTCCATGCAGGCAGCAGACGGAAGGACGGACGGGCAGACAGACATGACGAAGCTAATTATCGCTTTCCACCATTTTGCGAACAAGCCTAAAAACGGCCATAATGCTGACAAGGGGAATGACTGCAGACTATCGGCATTTTTTGGTTTTCAGCAAGCCATGATAAATAAATATTTTTTAAATACTTCACACGTGTGTAAATATTACTGCTTTTATTTAGTGTGATTTGATGGTTAAGCTTTATTGAAAATGGACCTCCATTCTTTCTGAAAATGTCAAAATACTTTCTATCTGAAATACATTCTCCCACTCGTATTGAGCATTGACTGTTAAAGAATTATTTGAAATAAAAGCAACGTAATCATTTCTAAATATCACATAAAGGCATGATGTGGTTACTAAAATGGAATCCGGATTACAAAATTCTTATTGTGGTTTTCAAACGACCTCCAAAAACTTCTTGCGGTTCGAATTAAATCATTAAAAACAGGCTTCCGATTTATGGATCAAGGAAAAAGATTGCACAACGTACGCTGTGAACCATTCTGGTACAACGTACACAGTGTGTGGGCAATAAATGTTTTCTTGCTCACTAGTCACTACGGGGGACTTAATAACAACAGTCTGAATTACTTCATACATATATGAACTTCACTCTCATTAATTTAAGGTACTGCATCTTAAAATCTACCCCTAACCTGCCCTAAATGAGAAGTTTGGTTTCAATTCCTCTGAATTCTGTAAAGAATTAAAGTCGTTTAACCCTTATTCTGCTAACGTGGAGAATATGGTGAGCTCCTACTAATGCTAATAAATGGCAGATGGGATTTAATTCGGCGTTTAAAGGGTTAAGTAATATTTTAAAATTAATTTTCAGCTTCATAACAAACAAAACGATTATACATTATAAGTCAATAATTCAATGCCGCTTAGGAAAATATCCACTGCTTACTGTGAGAAGCACTGAAATGCATAAATACGCTACGGTGTAAGCGAAGTGCAGGGTTCTGTATGTTGAAGCAGGCGGTAAGCGTAGTAAAGGCATGGCGGACCTACGACATGGGTTACAACTTCTCATCACTTTAAGGAGAAATGTTGGAAAAATCCTGGTAAATAGAAGCTCAGTGATATAGGCTGGGGCGGGTTAAAAATAAGTTTTGTATTAGACGTAAGTTTCAGGTAATAAAATGTGCCGGCACAATTTCTGACTTCACGTCTCAAGAGCTGAAAATCTAGGTTTCAAAAATTATCACGTGTAAATGTAGAAAAATAATTATTGGCGTAAAATATATGAAGAGACCAACAAATGAACCTGATTTGATGGATTTAATTTTATTACGCAGTGTTCATCAACATGTTTCGGCCACTCCTGTGGCCATCCTCAGGGTGGTGAGAACAAGAATACAAATATAATTAAAATGTGTCGCTGTCACTCATGTTAATGAGATGGGCTGGGCATGTGGCGCGTGTGGGTGAAGAGAGGTGGGGTGTATATGGTCTTGCTGGGGAAACCGGAGGGAAGGAGACCACTGGGGAGACCTAGGCGTAGATGGGTGGATAATATTAGGACGGATCTCCAGGAGGTGGGAATGAGGGTATATGGACTGGATTGGGCTGGCGCAGGATAGAGACAGGTGGCGGACGCTTTTGAGTGCGGTAATAAACTTTCGGGTTCCGTGAAATGCGGGGATTTTCTTGACTAGCTGCAAACCAGGTAGCTTCTCAAGAAGGACTGCACCATGGAGTACGTAAGTATCACTCATTTTAAAAATCGTAAGTTTTTTTTGTAAAAATTCACGGTTGAATAATGAAATATCAATGAGTATAAAATATCAGATTTTAAAACTGTTTTTCGATTTAAGGTTCTGCGGAATGATGTATATAGGCGACACACGTGTTGAATTATGATTCAGATGGGTAAGCGATGATATATTCTGCAAAGTTTGTGTATTGTGAATTCTTCTTTCACCACCCCGAAGACAGCCATATGAGTGGCAGAAAAATGTGTGTGACCACTAGGCAATACAATTACATGTATACAACCAAATTCCTTTTTTTCGTCTTTTAATATTCCAGTATATTTTACATTAATTTTATATTCATTTTAATTTATTATATTATTTATATAATATATACAGGGTGTACACAGAAGAATGGTGCGGTTTCAAAAGTTAACAAGAAATTTATTTCTCACCTTACACGGGCACAACTTACACCATCAGCAGCAGCAACTGTCCAAGTTTCTCATGCGCTACCAGCAGTTAGATTCTCATGCTTACTGCGGGGCCGCGGGGCCCCGCAGGAAGCATGAGAAGGGATGGATTTGATTACCGTGTAGATATGTGTCTTGTGACCCAGGGTGCACACACTGAAGCACTGTGATTAACACAAGAGAAACTTGGACATTTGCCGCTGCTAACGGTGTACGTTGTGCCCGTGTACGGTGAGAAATTTCTTGTTAACTTTTGAAACCGCACCATTCTTTTGTGTATATCCCCTGTATATATTAATTTGAATTTATACTAATTTTATATTGATATATTTAATATATTAATGTATTTTATGTACGGAATATGGAATATATCAAAATAGTCATGCATTTGTGAAAGAAATTACTTCTGCAAACGTACGCACTCGGCTCCATACAACACCGTCCATCGTAATAGCTGACGTCGTCTGAGATATCAAGTAAACACTCGCCTTTTATTAAAAACGAAGATTCATTTCGTGTTCACAAAAGCACGCCAGCACATATCTTGTGTCTTTAAGACAGATTGCAGACAGGACATGAACATTTGTTGGAATTTTTAAGAAAAAAAAAACAGCAATTATCTTATTTCCGGGTTCCCTATAAAAAAAAACAGAATTCACTGTTCGGATATAAACATCACTCCAATTCGCCGCACACACCTCTCCTTCATGGTAGCATTGCTGGAACAAAAACGTCACATGATGTAGACTTTTTGTGGGAATCCTTCAATTTGTAAGAAGTTTTGCGGTCTTGTAATTCTAGGACTGTTCTGTCAAGCGAATGAGATTGTGCCTCAAGTGACCTTCACTATCTGAGGTGCAACAATACGTGACACAGATGTTGTACATCGGTCTATAACGGTTAAATTCTGTTCAATCAACCAGTACGCTATTCTGTTTTATCAGGCAATACGCTTCCTAACATTCTCTCAATAGGGCGGTACAAAAATTACTTCTTACACCAAAAGAGGGAGTATATGTGTGATAATTTTATTGATAACTTACCGTTGTTTTATATTATGTGTCATATAACACAAAGAAAGTTCTGTAAGAATATTTTGTAGCAGTTTTCCATATGAACAAATTCACTCGTAACTAAGGTCTATCACATTTCTGTTTATACTTTATACTCGTATATTAATAACATTTCACATATTTCAGACCATCACACTGCCAATCTCTACCACATTTCGGCGTGACGTATAAAACAAGTAACAATAAGGACTATATAAAATACTTAACCAACGACCGGACTCTAAATTCACATACATCAACTAATAATAAATTTATCCCACTTTTAAATGTTCTAACACCACTAACGTACATCTTTCTAAGACCTACAAGAAGCCTTTATGTACCACCAGTTATTGACTGATCAAAATTGTAAATCTGTTGGATCCCACACAATAAAAATCTCTATATGATGTATCCATGTGTATTGCATTTTTGCCTTGTTTTAAAACATTCTACAGAAAGCTGATGGTAGACTATTAAGATTGAAATTTTTTTGAATAAAGAAAAATATTTGTGTTGGACGGAATACTAAAGTTTTATTGCCGAGCATATATATGTGTGTGTATGTATGTGTGTATGTATGTGTATATATATGTATGTATATATAAGTATGCACATATGTGTTTATGTAAGTACGCGTGTGTGTATGTGTGTGTATGTATGTGTGTATATATATATTTTTTAAATTTTATTGCACGTTCCATTACTTGGAGTAATACTACATAAGTTATTGTGGTATTTACAAATACAGTGTTTAGAAATATGTACATTGATTATTTCTTACTATGAAATTAGCTTCATCTGCTTGGTATGATGGAATTAACATTTCGTTAAATTTGTCAAAAGAAATCTCGTTAGTAAATTAGCAAATATTTGAAAGAGTTTCCTTATTAATATATTTTTACTTATTGGCCAAATGTCTGTCTTTAATAATGATGATTTTAAACTGTCTCTTTCCCTATTTAGCAGCTCACACTCAAACAACAAGTGATCTATTGTTTGGTCCTTGGTTCCACAAGGACATGTTGGTGAATCAATTACTTTAAATCGGTGCCAGTAGGACCTTATATTACCATGCCCCGTAAACATGGATGTAAAATTATGGGTATTGTTTATTCTCATATTTAACCTATCAGCAACTACCCGGAAGTATTCTTTTGTGATTTTCGCCTTTGTTGTTTGGTCCCATTCCGTTTGCCACTTCCCAACATTTATCTCACTTAGTTCACTTATCACTACACTTTTGGGCACTTTCTTGTAGCATTCTTTGATGTCCGCGTTCGTCGCTGCCTCCTTTGCGAGTGTGTCGACTAGCTCGTTTCCTTGGATCCCGACGTGTGCCTTGACCCAGCAGAACTGAATTTCCAGTTTGTTTTTTTCCATCTCCGTCTGTTTTCTTCTTATTTCTTCAATGAGGAATTGTGGATATTGTTGTTTTTAAGTGAGTACAGTGTCATTCGGCTGTCTGTGTATATGGTGGCCGTCTTGTCATCCATTTGTAGGTTTTCTTTATACTCTAGCGCTCTTACTATCGCCAGTTGCTCGGTTTGATTGTTGGTTCATCTTTCGTTTAGCTTGTATTTTAGACTTTTCATGTGTGATCTGAATATGACTACACCCGCGCCTACCCTCCGTTCTGACTTGCTTCCGTCAGTAAATATTTGAAATGTAATTGCCACCTCATTATTTTCTGCTAGTAATGTTATCGTTTCTACAGGGTGATGCCAATAATTTACTACCATGTCACAATCAAACAATGCTTCCTCTTTTGTGCTACCTTTGGTTAGTTGGTAAAATTGAGATGCCTCGTCTATTTTAATGGCGATGGGGGTCAATCCTGTCAGTATGCAGAGGGCTTCGTTCGAAACCGTAAGGTATGCGTTTGCGATTCTAATATTTATAAGTCTTTGTACTCTTTCTAGCTTTAATTTGTAGCTTACTTTATCTATGGCTTTTCCCACACTGGTGCTCCGTATAAAAGGAGAGGCAGTATTCCTCCTGTAAATATTGCCTTCAGTGCCGCATGTTTTAGCCCCCAGTTGTTTGTATACATAAGTATATTGTGAGTATATATATGTATGCATGAATATATATGTATTATATATGTGTATGTATGTATGTATGTATGTATGTGTGTCTATTATGTAAGTACGTAAGAATGTATGTACTTATGTAGTATGTGTGTGTATTATGTTCGTAGGTATGTATGTATGTATGTATGTAAGTATGTTTTTTATTTCAATTGAGCATGCTCCATTACACTTGTACTACTACATGCTATCACTGTTTGTACAGTATAACTTCACTAGATTCTCTAGGCTCTCAAAACATGTATATGTATATATACACAATTATGTATGTGTGTATATATAAGTATGTATGGATGTGTGCATATATATGTATGTATGTGTGTATATACGTAAGTCTGTATATATGTATGGAGGTATGTGTATGTATGTGTGTATGTATGTATGTATATATATATGTGTATATATGTATGTACGTGTGTATATATAAGTACGTATACGTGTGTGTATGTGTGTATGAATATGTATGTCAGTATGTAATTATTATATACGTATGTGTATGTATGTATGTATGTATGCATGCATGTATGTATGTATGTATATATGTGTGTATGTATGTATGTATGTATGCGTGTATATATATGCATGTACGTGTATATATACGTATATAAGAATTTGTGTGCGTGCATATATATCTATGTATTATGTAAATATGTATGTACGAATATGTGTGTATATAGAAGTATGCATGTATGTGTGTGCATATACACGTATGTGTGTATATATATGTATGTATGTGTGTATGTATGTACATACGTATGTGTGTATGTATGTGTGTATATATGAGTATGTATATATGTATATATGTGTATGTATGGATATATATGCGCATATATATGCATGTATGTGTGTATGTATGTGTGTGCATATATATATGTATGTGTGTATGTATGTACGTACGTATGTGTGTGTATGCATGCGTGTGTGTATATGTAAGTATGTGTGTATGTATATATAAGTATGTACGTATGTATGTTTTTGTGTATGTATGTGTGTGCATATATATGTGTGTGTGTAAATATAAGTATGTATTTGTGTATGTATGTACTTACTTATGTGTGTATGTGTGTGTATGTATATGTAATTATATATGTATATGTGTGTGTATACATGTATGTAAATATAAGTACAGGTTGCGGCAGAAAGAACTCCACTATTTGAGAGGCGAATAAATTCAAAATCAAAGAAGATACGCAATTATTTTTCTGTTTCTGGAAAGAACACAGAATGCCGTTTTACATCAACGTGTTTGGAAGAAATCGTCACTCAACTGGCGGCCTTGAATATTGATAGACTGATGTAACCCCTCTCTGTAGTTGTCCATGACCTTGAGAATCATTTCAGGTGTAATGGCAGCAACTTCCTGTAGCATCGCCTCCTTCAGAACTTCCAAAGTTTGTCCTGTTTGTCTAAAGTTTGATACCCAACGGTAAATCGTTTTCTTATCAGGAACAGCCTCCCGTCGACCAAGCGCAAAGCGGATACGAAATGCACGCTGTGTTTCTACCGGCGACCCGCAATTTTTTATAAACTCCTCAACAATAAAGACTCGATCATTGCCCAACCACGCCATGGTATACATTGAAAACGGCACGTACACCGCTGTTCGACAACGTGCTTGCCATGACTGTACGCCCTCGTCACCCGAAGCTATGCCTCTCCCAAATTGGGGTGTTCTTTCTGCCGCAGCCTGTATGTATGTGTGTATGTATGTACTTACGTGGGTGTGTATGTATGTATGTGTATATGTATGTATGTATAAGTATGTATGTATGTATGACTGTATGTATGATTATATTTTTTAATGCTTATTTTATCAGTCCTGCACCCCCCCCCCCCCCTTTTTTCTTATATTTTCTCCCCCACTTTCCTTTGTTTGTCA
>Ga0123355_10011090_pt1 | contig 13876 bp, 9 predicted proteins | sample TergutEmb28metaG_3_FD_89872 | JGI IMG/M metagenome (GOLD analysis project Ga0123355, IMG submission 89872) | Embiratermes neotenicus P1 segment gut microbial communities from Petit-Saut dam, French Guiana - Emb289 P1 | ecosystem: Host-associated > Arthropoda: Insects > Digestive system > Gut ... | reverse complement strand
TTTTAAACGAAGTCTTATGTTTTAAATTATTTTATGTAAATAAATATTTTAATAACATAAAACAGTGCAAGTAGTTGGACCATATTTACAATCATAAACTATTGTACGGAACAAAAATGAAAATAATTGTATCACTTACTTACAGAACAGTTGTAATAAATTGGGATTCAGTTACACACCACTTTGTTTCACACTATACGTGTATACGCAATCAAACTACAGGTTTCGGCCAATTAATTGACCATATTTAGGTCTGTTACAAGAACCACTGCCTTATCTCCACCGTCTTTATTAACCCTTTAAACGCCATATTAAATCCCATCTGCCATTTGCTGGCATTATTGGGAGCTCGCCATATTCTCCACCTTAGCAGGATAAGGGTTAATACGTTTTTCACGTCAAGACCTTAGTCCTGCAGACATCGCTATATTATTTACTCCATCATATTTCGTATTGGTTGTCTGGGTAAATGAAGCTTAAAATGCAATAATGTATATGAAGATTCCGTGTTGGTAGTTTGGATTGCGAAGTAAATTCCAGTTTGCAACCCTAAGGGGTCAGGAATAAAATAAGAAGATTTATAACACAAATAAGACAACTACGAGCCACGAATAAGTCACAACTGTTGTCAGACTTATTCACTTTTACAGAATTATTTTAACTACTACAAGTTTAAAGGGTTATACACACCTAACCTAACCTAACCTAACCTAACCTAACCTAACCTAACCCAACCCAGGACACAACATAAATACTGTACCATCCTCAATCTATATTATTGTGTCTTAAACTGTAATAACCCAGACTGCTGAAAAGAATTTTAATACATCGGGTTACACAACAATCTAACAACTAAAATCTCAGCCTTAAAAACACACTGACAAAGACACAGGCGATACAGAAATGACTATTTTTAAGAGACATGAAGATGACCAATTAACTGGCCAAAACATGCAGTCTGTGTACCTTACATGTATGTTACAAAATAATGTGGCTAACTGAATCCTCTTTCCTTACACTGTTGAAGCGCACAACGGGACGAAGTCTTTCAAATTTATGAATCATTTAATAACGCTTTCAGTAACTTAATCACGTCCAATTATAAGATTATTAGTAAGTAATGAACTTTGGAAAGAAGAGGACGGAAGATACCGTGGCGTAATTTGCGGTACTAGCCCCATATGTGCATGGAGAACCAGAGGTACAGCTGCGACGAGCGAAGGTCTCAGGGCCACCCGAGTACAGGGGCAAGTGTTGATCACTAGATGGCCATGATAACCTACAAACGCGCACACGAATAAGACACTCTGTAATTGGCTCAGATGTTTTGAATTAACCCTGATTTTCCTATTTTTTAATGTGTGTAATCGTCAAAGAGTCTCCAAAGACCATAGGGTCACTTTCTGGACACCTGTTGCCTATCACTGTGCATTCGTACAACGGTACTATAGATACCGATGTCAAATGACTCAAACTAACCGAACACCATCCGACATTCGATCTGGATACCCATAGAATGAGAGCTATACAGGTGTGCCAACATGCTGCGTAAAATGTAGCTGACTGGTTGCGTAAGAGCAGCGACGTAGATAGGTTTTTTTTTGGCGCCTGGGTTGAGTAAATACGCCCCCTTGCGTTGGAACTTACCAAAAAAAAAAAAAAAACCCAAATGCTTATGTACAAACCCTTTCAGATGACAGTAGGTCAGTACTTGGCATATAACCTTTTCACGGCTATGAGGTCTGCTGGCACTCCCGCCCATGACCCTGGAATGCTTTCCTTTATAACCTATATAGTGTCGCAGCCGAAGGTACCACGGCAAGCGTCATGGCCATGCTCCTGCATTACCAACTGTTTATTCACGTGTTGATTCTGAAGTTCATGTTTATTAGTGCTTTGACCGGTAATACCCAGCGGCCATGTGCAGTAACTCCACCGAGAAGAGTCCGTGCCTGAGAGTGTAACAGTCGCTCATATGATCAGGACCCTACCGGCATTTTCTGGAAACCGAAAATAAGTACCCCATCGACACGAACCTCCAGTGGACCCTATTCCAAGCCAGATGAATCTAGTCTGTTGGTCAATTTGCTCACGTATTTTGTATTTATGATTATTTTAATGTTATGGCACCTTCCCATCTGTAGAATGGTTTACCAAATGGACTATTCCTTTCGTGTCTTGTGATTCAAATAATATAGTTCCATCGGTTTAATTATCAACCAACTAATGCACTTACATAAAATTTAACATTAAAACACTTCAAATCGCTCCGACATGTTTCGATCCTAAGAAAATCCTCAGGGAGCTACGTTGTTCCTTGCTAAAGTCATTTTAAAGGCATTCACTAATTAATTCCTTTATACTAACAGAGTGCTGTGGCAGCATGTCGTGTTGTGTAAGAGTACGTTGTTGAGAATGCGCCTGGCTATGGTGTTCGTCGTGTGTTACGTAGTAACACGTAGTAATACACTCTTACACAACACGACATGCTGCCACAGCACCCTGTTAATATAAAGGAATTAATTAGTGAATGCCTTTAAAGTGACTTTAGCAAGGAACAACGTAGCTCCCTGAGGATGATCTTGGGATCGAAACATGTCGGAGCGATTTTAAGTGTTTTAATGTGAAATTTTATGTATGTGCATTTGTTGGTTGATAATTAAAGTGATTCTACGAAATGCACGGTGCAACAATAAAGATAATATAGCTACATATTTGTCATTGCTTCCATGCGTGCTACGCGACCCACCGTCCTTGCGTTGCTCATCCTGATAGGGAAACAGTACAAATCATGTAGCCCTATATACAAATATTTTCCATCCCTCTGTCACTTCCTCCCTCACAGTCCCACACACTGAACTTCGTACTCACCACAATACGTTTAGGCGTTCTTTACAAACTAAAAACAAGGCCTCAAGTGGCGGCCATGTCAGTCCGTCCTTGTATCTATCACCTAGTATCAGCAACCAAACCATTAGTCGGATTTTCGTGAAATTCGGTAGAGCTCTTCTTTACAAACAGTTTTTCACCATGCGGGCGTTTCGTTAAATCGGCTCAGTCGGTCACACTTTACCTGAGGGCATAAATTAAATGGAACACATACTCCGGATATTTCTTGACTACTCTCGGTGAGAATTCGTTACACAGCTTATCGTAATGCCGTTAAGTAATGGCAAGATTCGTGAAAAACAGTACAAAGACAGCCACGGTTTATGTAACGTCGTAAATGAATTTTTGCCCCATATTTTTCGTTCTCTTTTGGATAAAACTCAGTAAAAAAAATAGTTACACAATACTGACATAAACAGTGTGATTTTCGTAAAAACGGGCGCAGTTTAAGTGGGCAATCGAATTGATATCCTATTTTTAAGCTTCCGTCAGATTTGGGGTACGAAATCTGCACATCATGCCGTTCAGAAATTGTGAATTTTGTTAAAATCGGAAAAGAAAACATACACTTTTCTTAATTACTGTCTACCGTGAAACCGTATGACTTTTTCACGCAAAAAACTCCTTGACACAGTCCATATGCAACGTCACAAACTACAGTACACAATCTGCATTCTTGTTCTCCAGTGAGATGAGAAATCAGGTTTCACACACAAACAAACACACAGTCCTATACAAAACAAGTTATATTTCAATTTTGTATATTAGGCTTCAGCGGTCTGGTGGTAGCGTGCTGGCCTTTAGTACCCAAGTTTGCGGGTTCAAACCCGGCGAAAAAATCCTCGGCACTCCTTCCTTCGGAGGGGAAGTAAAGCCGTTGGTCCCATGTCGTAGATTTGCGGCATGTAAGATCCCTAAATTTACGTGGAAGTCGGAAAATTACTACCGGACATCTTTTCTCGCCCACAGTTCCACCTTTCGCTGCTAGGATCTCTCGCGTCGTTGCGGACGGAGGTTAGTGGGAACGTCTAAAGCGATGGAAAACTACCCCCAAGAACTTGTCCAGGATGCAGTGTCACATGACTGGGCTCTGGTTTCTGCCAAGCCCGGCCTTCAAGGCTGAATACTAATGAATGAATATTAGGCTAATGCCGGTCCCAGTGGCCGCGTGGTTCTAATGCGTAGTTCTGAGGCCTCCCACCTGTTGTGGGTTCGAATCCTGCCGGGGGTATGGATGTTTGTGCACTGTGAGAATTGTGTGTTGTCTGGTAGAGGTCTCTGCGACGAGCTTATCACTCGTCCAGAGGAGTCCTACCGACTGTGGTGCGTCATTGTGTGTGATCTAGAAACTTCAAGAATGAGGCGGCCATGGCCCGCGTTGGGCCGCAGCGCCACAGGGGGAAAAAGTTTCGGCTAATATTCGGGCGTTTTGACAGGATAAGAGACAACAAGGTACTGGATTACTTTACGATAAGCATACCTTAAGTATGACAAGCATTTTTTTTTTCCGTGAACGTATTCTAATCTGCCGCTGTCGAAGTCCATGTTGATAGGTACTATCAGTGCTGTCAGCGGTTCAAGTCCCTTATCTAGCCCTCTTTATTCCCCACTTTGAACTGTCTCTCTGCAGACACTAAATCCCACATCATCGCAGTAACAGTAAGGAAACACAGTACACCGAGACACCTACTTAAAGATTGCCTACATCTCATTACCAGTTCCTACAGTACAAACTTCACAGCGACACAAACACAGCTGAAGAGGATTTGCCGAACTTGCCCATAATCGTACATTGTATTGCTCGACTAAACATGCATGCCAACAAAAAACTCTAACACGAATTAAAATTTCACTTACACTTTTGTTATGGCCGTGCCCATCCTGTCTTCATGGATTAGGAAATTTCATGGGCTTACCCAAACCAAAAACGATCTTTCTTGTGTTTGTTGCTCCCCTTACACTAAATGGAAGCGAATGGTCAGTTTTACGACCAATTTAACCCCGCGGAAAGTGTGTCCGATAAACACTGACCAGAATGCATCTTGGACCCCAGAACTGGTCTGGGCGGTAAGAAGGATAAAAAAGGTTTACCCATCCCGGGAATTGAATCCCGATTCTTCGCTCATCCATCCCGCAGTCCAGTCAGTGTTCAAACTAACCGAAAATTATTAGGTGACTGAAATCAAGGACGATGAGGCAGACAGGACATATAGAATCCTTCAAAAAATACAGCATGAGTAGACATGGACAAAATATATCACTGTGCGCAATGTGCGCTTTTTCTGGAGAAACTCCAACAGAATTTTTGTGCATGAAGCGAAGCACAAGTAAAACACAGGTAAGGTCGATGATATGTAAACGTTCAACAAGGATAAGAGATCAAGCGCTATTATTTAATTGCATATATTTAGACACAGCCTGCATTTCATGTAACGCAAAACGAACCATAAAACTAATACGCCTCATACTTGCAATTTTCAACGCGAAAGGTCTTCCCCTTTCTTATTCACAAATTATTTTTGTATTTGGCCTAACACTGGGCAGTTAAATTGTGAGATACGGAGCCGCGTTTAGTCTGCTTCTGTATTTTGTTTTTGTTACTGCGCAGTTCGATGACCAAGTTTCGCACAAGTACGCCGGCGAAGGGTATCAGGCGACGAAGGGTATCAGCTGCAGAAGGGAGCCGACGAAGGGTATCAGCCGACGAACTACACGTCCTGATAAGTTTCGTGTGATTGACATGTCGCCCAAACATGTAAGTAGGCAGATTCCCCGAAATGTTTGCACTAACTGGCTGTTCAACTGATATGAATAACGCTTTCAAACTGCACCATACAAAAGCGTAAAGCGTTTTCTTGTATACTAAATGGATTTTGACTGCGGTTCTTATTATCACCTATGTGTGGAGAATACTTCGCTAAGTTTACTTACATGAATAACCAACAAACGCAAAATTTAATACGCTCAATCACATATTATTCTTCACCAACATGTGTCGGTCACCTTCCTGACCATCATCAGGGTGTCTTACAACAAGAACACAGTTACTACGCAATAATAGTACAGAACTCTTTGATAAAACCACTCAGTGTTACACTTCATTTTATACTTGAAAACATCAAACATCAAATTTATAAGTTTACTTGTGCAGTATTACCATTAAAAGTGATATGGCTATATTTTGGAGCTACGTGATTTAATCTACACATTTTGTTGAACCAGATGTAGCATTATTTTTATCAACTTTTCTTTTGTATCCTTGTATAAATGAACTCATTTTGCCTGACATATGTTGCATCTACTTCATGATGTTTGCACATAAATTCCAAATAAGGCCCGCAATTTAATTTCGTATTCTACATCTTCGTCGGAACACCACAATCCTGACCAGAATGCATCATGGACACCAGAACTGGTCTGGGTGGTGAGAAGGATAAAAAAGGCTAACATGACCCATTATGCTGTTACTCGTAAAGTTTGCTTCAAAATATTTCGATATCACTTTGAAAGTGAAGCCAACTTTTTGTCATGTTACCGAAAGGTGGGCAAGCAATTATTTTAATAAATATAATGTTATTCATCTCTGAAGGAAATGCTACACATAACACACAGGCTTTGTAATAACAATCCCACTGGGACGGCCAGTGGACCTCCAGCGGACTGAACGGGGTGTGGGTTTGAATACTGCTGAAAAGCAATTGAAACTTTGAAGCCATGTACAGCCTTATTACTGTACGGTGGTCTCTGCTCAGCGCAAGAGGAGAAAGAAAGCAAGAGCAGTGGGTGACAAAACAGAGAACACAGACATCGGAAGCGGAAGGAGAGATGACTGCGTACCATTCTTATCGTTGCATCACTAGAATTTTGAATACGCGCTCCGTCCTTTGTTTGACGTAGCATAATTTTCATTTGCAATTTAGCCAGTATAGGTAACAACAGGCGCATCATGGCCAGTAGTCTAACCATGCTAAACTCTGCATTACTAGACCTCTTGTTCCCACTCCCTAACAAAAAGACATGTTCCAGTTACGTTCCGTACGCAGCCACAAATCAGCGGCCACCACACAGTAACAGGACTGTACTAATAAGAATACTACGTTAAATCATCATGACAGCAGTAAGGTTTCAATCTACGTGCCTCATTTAAAGCTGTAAACATAACCTGCAAATATCAGCAAAGCGTCTGGAAACATGCAGCAAATTAAGACATAACCATGCAGATCAAACCCACAGCAAACAAAGAGTGAGTAGGCTCAGAACATAGAACATTCAGTACATACTTGCAGCGCTCTCCAAATCCTAAGGCTCGTCTAGAACAAAGAGAACAAGACAGAGAAAACCCATAGCGATCTCTTACAAAAAGTAAAACAATTACAGCCCCAAGATAAATACATCGGTGATAATTATATATTTACATCATAAACACAAGCGACTTGGAGGAATACTTAATGAACATGCCTGATACATGCATTTTGGTGCTCTCGTCCATGACATTTTGTGTACATTTTTTATAATGTTGACTGAAAACATACAAGACTTCATATTTAAAATACTCGTTGCTTAATTTGATTAAGTTCTCAGTAAAAACGGAACTGCTTTCATTACTGATGCATTGGTATATTCTTAAAGTACTAAATTCATCGAATCGAGGCACTTAAATTTATACATGTTACACAGACACTTGCCGGGGCTTCGTGTACATATATCTGATAATATGGGACAAATGTGTTTTACACAGCTGAATTTTATTAAAGATAACATTTATTTAATTGAATTGAAAACTCCAGATACGTCCAGCAAGAAAATTCGAGTTAATAGCATCACTTGGATGACTGACTTGCCTGACGCATCCCATTACGTTCAACACAGCACACTGTCAGTATCCTTAATTAAACACCTCTCCAAGGCGACATACGGGACAATAGCAATACGACGCCGCACATTATTACCTTCGGCGTTAGATGGACTTAAGTATAGATTAACCATTTACAGACAAAGGGCAGATTGCTTTATTTAAAGACTCAGGTCGTACTGCGCAGCAAACACTTTTCATCTCTGTTATAAAAACCAATATGTTTATGATGTAAGTGGCATAAGTCGCTGTTTGTTCTCCGATAAATACAAAACACATAAAAACAGTGTGGGAAGAACGTACTGTTCTTGAATGTTAAACCTGTTGGTGCATCACGTAACAAGTAGGTTTTTAAAGGTTAACGTTCCGGCCACTTCATCCACAAAGGAATAACTCCCGGTATCCGCTGAACGGGAAGATAGATGACATCCAATAATGATTAAAACTGCTATATGGAAGAAAATAAAGAATATTTCAGTCTGAATACAGAAGGGACCTTGGCGGAGAGGTTTCGTCTGGTTGCCTCTCATCACAGTGACAAAAAATCCTGATATATTTGCGTGGCTACTGCCGGTATTGATGGGTAATACGTTCGTCATATACCAACACTTTATGCGATGGGTTACGGCCCCTCCAAGGGGAATGGACTCATAGTGTCCAGCGTACTCGATTTAGTTCCTCGAGCTAGCATGTGATGAAATGTTACGAATTGTAATGATAAATTTGAATATGGTAGAATGAGCTCGCAGCAGTACACTTTGTACCCTCATAGCAGACACACAACACAAATGTACATAAAATGACACATTTTACTCCAGCACTAAAAACCTGTAACAAATTTGAAATCAAATACATTGTCATTCCGATATATTTTATTTTACAATAAGCAATAACTACATTATATCACTTTAACCTATATACGTACATAAACAATAGCTTCATTAGGTTTAAAACTATACAAGTTTTAGGCTTTCCTCCCTGACGATGGCAGTCGACCGCCGAAACATGTAGGAGTGAATATCATATGTATGTATTTTATATGAAACAAAGTCAAACGCCAAGTTGATGTAACTTGGTAATTTGATTGATGTATTCTTAGCTCGACATGTTTCGGGTACATAAGTACATCATCAACAGCATTAGATGTTGAGTTGCAGCATATGGTTTTATGCACCGAGTTTTCGGATGGGTGGTGGTCTTGAGAGCCGCTGCGTAGGTCGCGTGTACGGTGCGGATGGTGCCGTGCACGGCACCATCCGCACCGCATGCTCAATCACATCCTTTTATCCCAACTAAATGCACATAATATGTCACATATATTTATCACCATTTACCTTCTACGTGTTTCGAAATACATGTAGGAGGTAACTGGTGATAAATACATGTATTTAACATATTATGTTCATTTAGTTGGAATAAAAAGAAGTGATTGATTGATTGCAAGCAAGCACGGTATGGAAATCTTCAAAATAACAACGCTGTATATGCATCACAAACAAGCAACAAATACTGCAAAGCGCTAAGAAACAATGGTCTAAGGCGCAACGGAAAAAATATTCGGTCGTTTTGATCAAATGCAGCGGAAATATGAGCGACCACATAGAAAAAGTAACTTAGTTCCAACTACTTACGACTATGTTTCCAAAAAGTATGAACTGTCGATAATTTATTTTTATGACCTTCAAACACGACTGCTTTCACTAGAATAAAACACAGCTGATATTGCAGCTACGTAACTATAGGCAGTAATTCTCAAAAGTCAGAGCCATTTCCCAAAAATTCAGAAGAAGCTACTGCCAAGACCTTACATACTTGTTCCAGCAATGAACGTTCAGTTTCCGTGCTTACACTGCAGCCAGAGCACTGCAATAACATTTGGCAGAACACACAACAATAACCAAACCGGAACCAGACGTGCTCTGTACTGAAGGGTGTCCTTCTACTGTTTCAGTTATTCATTTAAAATTCTGTTCATTCTATATAGCTCCATATCGTTGCGCCTCCCCAGTTCCTTCCGTCCTGTCTGCCTGTCGCCTTCAGAAAGACCAAATGCCTCCATGAAGACACGTAATTCACGTACATTACCCCACTTGCAAGTAACTATCATCCGCACGCTTTGTCTCTCGCCTTTAAAAATCAGAGTGTCGTGGCTTTGAAATGCATCGTACAAATTCCCTTATCTAAGGACAAAGCCTTGCCATACTCGACCATTCAACCCCTCTAGCTCTGAAAAAAACAGGAAGTTTCGAAGGCTCAGTTTTGAGGATGTAATTTGAAGTTAATTGGTAACAAATTAAAGAGTATCAAACCACCGCTCCGATGGTAAAGAAGTAAGCCTTTTAAAGTCCAACTCCGCGAAACACATACGCGATAAACCAAAGTGACTCTATGCTAGGATATAAACACTGGGTAAACTATACCATAAAAGTGTGGAACATTCTGTAACGTCAGACGTACATTAAGTATTAAGCAGAGAATCAGAAGGTGGGATCCATCCTTTTGGCAACAACTGCTTTGAGACGAAACACTGTATCTCATATTCACATACAAACATACACAAAATGTACGAGTATTTTAATTTTCACCATAAATAATGGAAATGTGCAAGGAGGGCTGAAAATGATACACAAAAATTTAAATTTGATATGTTCGTAAAAATAATCGTAAAATAAGACAAACGTTATTAGGATGTTTCGGAGGTTTCACGGGCGTTTGTCTTCAGAAGGATCAGTTGTCACGTGTGTTGGCAGGTACAAACAGTTTTCGGGTTACGAAATACTCTGGCAAAAGTAAAAAATACTGAGCTATGAAAAATTTGTTTATTACTGTATTTACAATACCTATAATACCGTATTATTAGTACCGTAATTATTAAATTATTTTTGGCTTGTTTCGTACGAACAAACTGATAAACGCAACATTTTAAACAGGTACAACTACTTTCTAAAAGCGTACTCATAACCGATGAGATATGAGAAATAAGAGGGGGTTGGGTCAATTCCAACTTACGGAAATTTCGGTTTATGTAGAAGTTTCAGGGACGAAACTCTTATGCAACTCGGAACCTACCTGTAAAATTTTGTGAAGTACAGCATAACAACCAACCTGAAGACTACAGCACAGACGGCTCAGATAACATCGCACAGGCTTATATAAATCACACTGTAGATATCGAACAATTTCCAACATAATTATATATTATATGAACAGATCAGTGTCAACAATTAATGTCCTTTTATGCTCTCAAGAGACTGATTTCTGAGAGAGTTCCCCGCGAAATACTCTAGGGAACTCAATCACAAAAAAGTAGGAGGTCCAAACACTAGTAGACCCTATAACTTGAGGAACACCAGAATCAGGCATGCTGTTTGCACACAAAAAGTCAAACTTGCAGTCTGTCTGAAACAGCTTTTAAGGTCAACATATAGTGGTGGCGGAGGAAAGATGTCTTTGTACACCAGTGTGGCAAAATATTTCGCATTCAAAGTATTACTTATTTCCTGGTGCTTGCCTAAACGTGGAAGGCAAGTTTTGATTTAGAATGCAATGCGAGGATCTGACTCGAAGTTCATGCATGGAACTTGCACAGACGACAATGGACATTCGGGCCCCACAAAAGGTGGATCATTTCTCAAGTTCCTGTGCGATTACGAGATTCTCAGCAAGGTCTGTCTGCTCCAGTGAGTCAGTTAGTTAGCTGGTTGGTTAGTCTTACCTATCGAAGGTCTTTCAAATGTAACTGGATGAGCAAAAATCGGGTTTGAGAGTTTATGAAGGTTAGCTGAATGAAATCGAGTTGCCTTCATCTCATCCTTGGCCAATAAATGTAATTTCTGAGGTCAAAGGGGCTTCTTTCAATAAAGCAGCACCCTCTCCATTTTTGGACGCTTTTTAAAACCTGAACTCCAAGAGTATAAAGACGAAATGTTGCTACGAGCTAAAACCGCGTAAATACTGAAATTTCCAAAATAATAAAGCGTACTATATTCCACTCCCGTACCTACCTGCACAAACTGAAGTGTTTAACTACGGACATACATTTCGAATAAACTGGAATTACTAACATTACGTCTCCTTCACATGCCATGTAATACGAGCAGGATAGCGTAGTCGGTATAGCGACTCGCTACGGACTGAAGGGATCGAATCCCGGTTGCAGCGAGATTTTCCGCACCCGTCCAGACCGGCCCTGGGGCCCAATGTAATGTGCACCGGGTCATTCCCGGGGATAAAGCGGCCGGGGAGTAGTGTTAACCACCCAACCCTATCTAGCACCGATGTTAAAGAAAGAGTAGAGCTATAACTCTACAACCTCTCTGCGACTTCGTGGTGAACAGTTAAGCTTTTACCTTCGCAGAAGAGGGATAACAAGAACTACAGTACTGTATAGACAGGAATCACACGAACTGCATGGCCCTACCCACAGCAGAGACTTTTTTAAAACAGAGCTGGCCAAATAGTCGATCGCGTTCTATTGTCGATCACGGTCAGTTGTCTGGTCAAGAGCGGCCGCTATAAAAATTTATTTGCCAACATGTGCGAAGAAGCCTTCTCCCACATGCAGATAATTAAATAAAGATACCGAAACCGTCTGACCGATAAACATTTAATATACTGCCTTCCCTTGTGTCTAAGTAATTACGAACACTCTCTCAGTAAGTTAACGCAAGATATCCAGTGTCATGTATCAACGTCGCAGCAGGAAGGCTAAAGTAAAATGCTTTGTACGTGTCGTAAATTTATTTTGAATAGATCAAGTTTTAATAAACTAAATCGTTGTATTTTAAATGATTCACGTCCGTGCATTCAACAAACAGACATGAACCAATGCAATAGAAACCGTGCAATGACTCAAACACTTCTGTAACATTTCGATGTACCCATCCTTTGTAATGCGCATCCCTGATGATGGCTACATGAGTGGCTGAAACATGTAGGAGGTGTGTACAAAATACTTTCACACACTTATGTGCATTTGTTGGTTTTGATTTCATAAGGAAACACTTGTACCTTTATACGTTTGGTGCTACGTTATTGCACATTTCTTTGCCTAGTTGACCTAATATTACTCAACCCCTTCTAGCGTCGCGGTCATGGAAGAGTAGAGCTATATCTCTACCCACCCTCTGGGCCACACCGGGCCTGTAACGGGATCACTTTACCTTAACCTTTGGGCGCCGGAATTATTTTTTTAAATTTTAGCACACCTGTATATAAAATGTGAATAAATCAGGAACCAAATATGTTAGAATTATGAAACAAACGGCATTTTGAAGAGAAAAAACGGAGAGTATATACCATGTTTAAAATATTCAGTACCTGTATTTGTTGAATAAATATATAAAATGCAAAGTTTAGAGGTTAGCGGTGCGGTACGACCACTATAGTTTTCGTTAGGCGTCAAAGGGTTAATTGACCTAATATTAATACATTATGTACTGTGATAGATAGAGAAAGATTTTCTATATTTGTGAGACCAAAGTGTGACCACCCACGATTTAAAGCATAATGGTGAGGCTCCTACACGTACCACACAAATTCAACAATAGAGAAGCACTGCATTTTTCACACTGAGAGCATTTACATGATTTGTATTACTGCGAGGGACAGTAAGCGTTATCCGCTTGGTCTGGGTGCTGAACAATCAACGTTTACTAGGAGGCAGAAACGAAATGTTTAAATATAACCTCAACCACAGACCCAGGCGAGGCTCGACCCCAAGATGGACAGATTGACCGACTCAGACTTGGCTTTCAGAAGATCAAGCAAATTTCCTCGAAGAGCAATCAGGTTCGGTACACGGCACAGACTGTACTTCATAAAAAATGGAAAATATGCTATTGCCCAAATTGCATACTCAAATGTACCTCTGTTTTTTTTAAAGTTTTTTTTTTTAAACAAAGAAATGTGTGAGGGTGGTTTATCCGAACCGACAGATGTAGCGCTGTGTGATACGACATTAAAGTGTTGTGTTGGATGGTATATTTTTGTTTGTGTATGATCCAGGAAAAAACAACAGGATGCATCAGAATATAAAATATTACACTTCACTGTGTTGCAAACTGACAGATTACAGGCTACTGCGTTTTATCATTCATTGCTTCACAACAGATATACGTACTGCGGTGTGTCAAT
>Ga0123355_10011089_pt1 | contig 13877 bp, 6 predicted proteins | sample TergutEmb28metaG_3_FD_89872 | JGI IMG/M metagenome (GOLD analysis project Ga0123355, IMG submission 89872) | Embiratermes neotenicus P1 segment gut microbial communities from Petit-Saut dam, French Guiana - Emb289 P1 | ecosystem: Host-associated > Arthropoda: Insects > Digestive system > Gut ... | reverse complement strand
CTGCACAAGCCAAGGGCTATCCATGCACTCCCAGTACTAAACAAGTATATCAGCACATGGTTAAGAGCAGGGTGAACATGTAGCAACTACAGTGGTGCAAGAGTTGGAGAGGTGCAATTGCTCCAGGCTCTTCAGTTTTCATGTTCTTCATCACAGGAGATTTATTTGGCACAATTTCTCTAACACCCCATATTTTGGGACATACCTGGTTTAAACCTCCAGGTATAATGCTAAATAACAGTGGCATACCTAGGAATTTTGTTTGTGGGAGGTTCAACAAATTCAGTTGAGGACAGAGGACAGAGAGAACGGGGATATGGGGGCAGTTGCCCCTTAGTCAGGGGTTCTGGAGGCAGCTGTAATTTGGTACAAGAAATTTCATTTCATATAGTAAAATTTTATTAAATTTTGGTACTTTAAGACTATTTATGATGACAACCAATTTATTTGTCATTGCTAATATAAAACAATTGCGAACCTAGGTAGTTTTAGAATTTTACTGCCCTTTTTCTGAACATCTTGGGGTGTTGGCATCCTAAATTCAGCAATTTTTAACAGTTTTCACAATCAGGTTGAGTTTGGTACGATTTTGGAGGGTCTTCGGAATTTCAGTACGTCACTGCTAAAGAACTGTAGTGATTTCCCTCAGTCTCTCAAGGAAATGCCAGATGAGATCACTAAAATTGGCTACAATCACATTATTTAATCCTTGCCTACTCAAAATTTATGATAAGCTCCCCATCCTGTCTGGTAATATACACACAGCAAATTAAAGGAACATAAAGAAAGGTAACAATGGAATCATAAAAAAAGCACTAGGGTAACAGGTTACACAAATGGGGAAAATAATAAAACAGATGTCACATACACCATGAAGATGAAAACTCAAGGTAAAGGTAGGCCTCAATGACAGACCAATGTGCTGACATATATTCCATAAATGAGAAGATGAGCTTAACTGCAAAATGCTCAAGGACAAACCTGTACTATGGGAGTTGATTAATTTCATGCAGTGAATTTGTAATCAGTAACTTCACATTCCTGTACTAATCTACTTGCTGTAACAGCACACGTTAAATAAAGAAATGCAACACATACTGCAAGGTACTATATCACACATATTACAATTTGCAGTCTTTTCCTTGTTAGCAAAATATGTACAGCAGGAAAATGGTACAAATTAGACATGGCATATGAATTCACAGTTGTAACACTTTGTTCTCCCAAGTACTTCACATGTAGGAAGATACCAAATAGGTTTTCCCATAACATTCTAGTCAAAACCGTGATTTTAACTCATTTGCAAGTGAGGTCTTCAACATCTGTATCACAACTATCTTCCCAGTTCCTCATTATTTCAAGTACCAACTGCACTAGATACGCTAGCAAAATCTATTCTCTATGCACTTCTTTCACTACACATCAGGATCCGATTAAACTATTCTGACCTCGCATATCTTCATGATAACATCTCATCTCATTCCCTCTGTTAAGGAATACTTCGTAACACAGTTAAATGATGTGAATCTTTTTTGATGTTCAGTTGACTGTGTATCACGATAAATTCTTACAATAAAACCAACCAGATGCACTAATTTCTCAAACTTATTTTTGGAATAAAACTCTACGTGTTTCGGACAGACGAACTGTCCAAAACATGTAGAGTTTTATTCCAAAAATAAATTTGAGAAATTAGTGCATCTGGTTGGTTTTATTATAAGAAGATATGAATCTTCTCAGTTTTACTATATGTGCAATTCTCCAGTAAAAATAAGAAAGTAAAACTGTCCCTTTGCTCATGTACTATGCCATAGGGCCTTAAAGAGGTACTGTATTTACAGTCCACACTGTCAAGACCCTGGCCTGACACAAAGGCAATTGCATGAATCTAAACCCTGGACAAATTGACCTTTGGGATGTTAAGTGGCCCCACCCCCAGATGATAAGATGTCGAGTGTACCTCAAGGCCAAGCAGACACGGTGAACAGCCACATCCCTGTACTTGAAGGTAAATGAACTGATACCCAATTAATTATTTAAAACATTAATTGAATCCTATTTAACAGGTAGATACTAAAGAGTAGCACTGAATAATATAACCAAAAATAACAATTCATCCAAATGGGAATTGTTAAAATGTGGCATGCCACAAGGCTCAATTTTTGGCCCTCTGTTCTTCCTAATTTACATAAATGATTTACCTACAATAGTAAACAATGATAACAATATTGTACTCTTTGCAGATGATACCAGCATTTTAATTACAGACACAAATCGCAGGGACTTTAATATAAATGCAAATCAAACGTTCCAAGATATAAACCCCTGGTTTAAAGTCAATTTACTTACTTTAAATTTTAATAAAACTCAGTACTTAGAATTTAGAACTAAGAATTATTATAATGTTAACACACAAATTAAATATGATCAGGAATGCATTACCAACGCCTCTGAGATTAAATTTCTTGGATTAACTATACATGACACCTTATCCTGGAAACAACACACAGAAAAGGTTCTCAACAAAATGTGCACTGCATACTATGCAATGAGGAACATAAAACATATAGTACCAATAGACACGCTAAGAGTAATCTATTTCACTCATATACACTCTGTTATAAGCTATAGTATAATTTTTTTGGGGTAGCTCCTCCTATGCCAACAAGGTATTTATACTCCAAAAGAAAATTATCAGAATTATAACTAACACTAGACCTAGAGATTCTTGCAGAGAAGTTTTCAAGAGTATGGAAATAATGACGTTATATTCTCAGTACATATATTCATTAGTTTTATACACAATTAATAATAAACACCTATTTGATACAAATAACGAAATTCATAAACATAAAACTAGGAATAACAATAATTTACACCGTCCAATAACTAAATTATCAAAATTCAATAAAGGAACTTATATATCAGGTATAAAAGTTTTTAACCACCTTCCTCAATATATTAAAGCTTTGACTAATGATCATAAACATTTTACATCCACATTGAAGAGGTTCTTATATCATCACTCTTTCTACTCAATGAATGAATATTATGAATATAAGGAAGAAAGAAGATTATAAACCTTTAGAGGCTGACTCACTGATACATTATTTTAACCCTGTTAATAGTATACGATACTGATAACAACATACATCTTAATTGTAATTATTTTAACCCTGTTAATAAAGTACGATACTAGTAACAACTCACACAACTTAATTGTAATTGTTCTGATGTTATAGTTGTTAATAACTATATGACCATTATATTATAATTATATTTAAGCATTTGACATCTGTATTTTTAAGATATTTATACAACTATTTTGACAATTTCCACATTCTTGGTACTTTACCTGTATATGGATATAAGGAAAATAAAGTGAGTGAGTGAATGAATGAATGAATGAATGAATGAAAAACAGTCACTCTATTGATGCAGCTATTCAAGCTTACAAAAATCCACAAGATACCACAATGAAACAAAATAAAAATTTACATTTCATGTCATTGCCATTTCCTTGTCAAACCTTCTGGATAAAAATGACTTTTAGCAAAAGTCCCATAATTTTCACAAGAAGACATTTCAGGACACAATTATCTTGTGAGTGCTACTGCCTGTTAAAGGTTAGTTCAATATCCTCGTTGCTATTTGTTAAGTGGTACTTAGGTGATGATATGACCTTCACTGACATGTCCTTCAAACCTGGATTTTAAATGTGATAAGTCATTCTTATTAGCAAAATATATAGTGACAGTAAACATCACCATAAAGTACATTCTCCTTGCAGAAAGAAACCTAAGAATGGTGCCTTATGTGTGCAAAGTACAAGTTGTAACTTGCCATGTATTAAAGCAGGACAAGCGCACACATTTCCTCCATGTGTCAACAACACTACTTGAACAGAAAGATACGTTCAACACAAGTGTCAGCTGGAAGGTAACTCACTAAACACCAAACAAGGCATATACACTACAGAAAAGTTCCACAACGTTTCATTCTGTGAAATTCCATTTCACACATTATACAGTTTTACAGCCACAGTGTTACAAAATGTACTGATTCCATGTCACTTAAATTAAACACACTGAAGAACTTCTGACAGTATGCAAAACATGAAAGGCAGAAAGAATGTGGTGGAAATGTTGAAACATTTCTCCGCATCCAAGTACCACCAATAGCCTCATGCATACACTTGAAACAACATGCCAAACACGGAAACTATATTTATTGCCTTATTTTTATTTTTGCCCTTCCCCTCCTTATACACACATGAAAGCCACTAGCATGCAGAGGTAATGAATTATGTTTAAAACTTAACTAATATCCCTATATTTAGTTACACTTTCTAGATCGGCAGTTTGTCCCATGACTCAGAAAGTCTCACATCCTTCAGCAGTTGACGTGGAATTTATCATGGAAAAGATTGTTGTGAGACAATTTTTCCTCCAAGTACTTCAGCATTCCATACCAGTCAGTTCATTGCAGTCAGTACAGTCTACCTTCTGTCATTACATTCTCATACAACTGTTAATTATATGTTTAATAACGCTTTCCAACTGTGAGTATTACATAATATAATACGGTAGGAGCATATGTGAAAGAGTTTATAAAGCTCTTAAGAAGTAACTGTGGCAGATATTGCTTAAAGTGGGAATGAAGAAAACCACAACAACCATCAGTCAAGACAGTCAGTTTCTGCGCCCAGATTCAAATATGGAATCTCTAAAACATGAAAGAATGTTCATATTCACATCCAATGAACGACACTCTTTGATGTATTAAGCCTACTACAATTTAGTACTGCAATTTTACAGTAATTTTATTGACACAGAGACATATATTAAGACCACCATATTGTATTAAAGTCACATGCTTTAATTCCCAACACTTTTGAATGGAGAAATCCAATATAACATGAATATGCATGTTACTGTACTGCCCTGAAAAAGTTCCCTAATTCCAATTCATTTCATGCCTTGGAGCAATTCTTTAACTGTAATAGATAACCACACGTTTGGCATTTGCCTTGTAAGTTTAGGCAGTTTTATTAATTTGCCTCCACAATTCATAATTACTATGATTAGGATGAGAAAAAGTCATTCTTGGTGGCTGTGTTGTATGGGTGTTTGATGTATCTAGATAAAAATGATGACCAATGCTGACTTTGAATTACTTGATATTTAAAAATAACTATGTTGTACCTAATTTTAATTATGGAATGCTTTGCTACGTGACCATTTCCACATCAGCAGGATATGTATTTATGACTGGATTTATGGATTATTATTATTACTACTACTACTACTACTAGTACTACAGCAAAAGTAGAAAAATCCTTTTTCTAGAAGTACTAAATAAAACCCTACCATTTATCTCATAATTTGTTTCAGGATGAAGACATCAGTTCTCTGAAGATAAATACTTTATTCCAAGTCCTTTTTTCACAATGACTTCCTGAGTACGAGTGTTGTAAAAGTGAAGTCTTCCACTAGTACTCTATTTCACAATCAATCAATATAAAATTTTCAATTCTGAACAAAAGAGGTTAAACACAAAACTTATAAGTCAATATGGATATAACAAAGTGATATCTTGTATGTCACAGTCCCCACCCCATGTGCTTTCACAGATGACCCTAATACAAGTGAAAAAATTAGTTTGCTTATATAATGTACATACTACGAAATAAATAATCAAGTAAAATCCAATTCATAAACTTTGTTACATTTATTGTGTAAGTCACACAGAAGTAAGGTTTCTCCACAAAATACACTCTAATGCTACACTGTCACAAGAAGCTACACTTTCTGCAAATGATTAACACTTAATCACAGTCAATGATGTGATTCTGATACTCCTGTATGCCTGTTAATCAGTTTACAATCATGGTAACTTGAAAATATCCCTTGCAAACTAGTTTATATCAAATATGTAGACGTAATTTAATTGACAAAGCTTTCTACTCAACTGAAGAATATATGAACTCTTAATATTGTATTTTATATGAGACCTGATTTGGATTTTACAATTTTTTAATAATTAATTATGTTTTCTGTTAGTGTTTTATACCAGTATTTACAGTTAATTAATATTGTATTATTTTTATGTATGAGGTCATTGATCATATTTGTGCTCATGTGAAGATGGTTTATTGTGTGACTGCTGATTGTGTTCAATCTGATTTATTCTTATGACAGCTTTATAGCATACACCAATGTGCTCTAAGGATTAATGAAAGTGAAATCTCATATGTACGTATGTACGTATGTATGTATGTATGTATGTATGTATGTATGTATGTATGCATGTACGTACGTATGTATGTGCATGTGTATGTACGTATGTATATGTGTGTGAATGTATGTATATGTGTGTGTGTGTGTGTGTGTGTTGTATGCACGCGTGCCTAAGAAGGAAATTTTAATTGTTATACAGTGTAGACCGACATCTGAAAGAAATAAAGCAAGGCAAAAATATGGTAAATTTGCATCCACATAGGACAATTGTAATTCACAAATTCTGTATTACAGATTGTTAAGCGAGACTAAATTTTGTGAACTGGTACCTCCATAAAATGTTAGCTGTACAAATACGTGTACATCGCACATTCATCTGTTTTAGTAATGAAGATTGGTTTCATCTTAGCAGACACATCTCTCAGAACAACAGTTACTGGTCTGCAAAAAATTCCATGAGAATCTACACAGTGCCATTACATGATGATACAGTTGGTGTGTGGTGTACTCCAAGTGCAACTACTGTTATTGTGCCCTTTATTTATCTGAGACCATAAATTCACACCAGGATGTTCATTCTGACACCATTTTTGAATACCAGACTGATCGCAGTAACAAATGTCTTCTTCCAGCAAGACACAGCAACAGTTCACACTGCTTAGAATTCTATATGTTATTGAAAGAGTTTTTTTTTGTGACAGAATAGTAAGTAGGGGATTGTAGCCCTTCTCATTTGTGAGATCTGAACCTGTGCAATTTTTCCTTGTACAGCACCTTAAGCAACTAAATGTATAGTAGTAACACTTGGACTGAAGATGGTCTGGGGGGGGGGGAATCAGGATATAATGTCTTTGATTTCAACAGCAGAACTTTGACGTGCAATGAATGTGTTTGTTAGATGTGATGAAGTCCTGCAAGCTGAAGGAAACCTTTTCCTGCACTTTCTTAAATATGGTGGTAAAAAGCTGGTATTAACTAAAATACACTCAGCTAAAAACTTCCAGCACCCTTACTATGTGGCCAGTGAAAACCTAATATTAACTGCAGTACCCTGAACTAACAACATATGTGGACCCCAACTCACAGCACACTAGAACTGTAGCAGGAAGTGACCAGCATTATGGATCAGATAAAGTAATTCCTCTATACCCCATATCCTGCTTATTTAAGACAGCAACACTGCAAATTATTGAAGTTCTGTAAAACAGTGACAATATGAAAACAGACCTCATCATCATATAATATCATTTATTTTCCTTCCATAAATCCGTACAGGGTTACATAATCCATATGGATATGGAAATCGTCATATTTGTTGGGATTAAGGGGTGACATCAACACAAGTGTGTACAACAATCACATGGTTTTTTAGTACGATAAATATAATAAGATAGGGCAATACAGATTGTTTAGTGTAATAAAATATAATAAAATAATATCATAAAAATCTATGAACCGATATGAAAAATAACAATTACAATTACTGGCACAGTATGTGTCTACCTTGTCAATGAGGCATAACGAGAATGAGTACTGACTCTTCATTATATCATAGCTCTTCTGTAACTGATATACAACATGCAATATGTACAAGTAATTGTTCAAGAAATATCCTGAGGCTGTCCTGTGCCAGGACAATACTGTTTCACAAGTGACATAGCAAAATTTCTCTAATGTATACAGGTTGCCTGCTGAGTAATATCTTTACCTTGATGTTGCACTTCGTACGTTCTGACTGGTTTATCCTGGATCTGTGAGTCCTGTAGTGCCACATCTTCCCAAGCAGCAGTGTCCTGCAAAACAATCGTAATTCAAAATCAAACAAAACTGTAATGGAAGCATGCTCATGGTAAGCATGTATGTAACACGCAGGTGGTCTCTGCCAAAATGTACTGGCCAAGTCCAGCTCGTATTTTATACAAAGCTCAAACCAAAATTTACAATTTCTCTCAGAACACACTGTGGAAACAGCTGGCAGGTGTCAATAACATCTACTACACCTTCCAGTTCACATATTTATGACATGGTAAACTGTTATTAAAATAAGAGGGACAAGAGTTAAATGTAGCGTCACTAAGTGTGCAATATGAGTTTTGCACTTGTGTACAGAAAATTGCCTCTCAGGGTATGCCCACTTGTCATTACACCAGCACAAATAATCACCAACACTACATCACCCACCGCGAGCAGTGCACAGTTGATTGAGGCACTGTGCCACAAGAAGAGAGGTTACGGGTTCGATTCCCAGTAGGGTCCTTGGAAATTTTCAAGTGACCTACTCCTTTTGTCCAAATTTAGTAGCCCTGGGGTCCATTCAGACCCAAACACAAATGAATACCGAGGAATTTCCGTGGAGGTAAAGTGTAGCCAGCGCGTACAGCTGACAGCTCTTGCCATCAAAGTTCTGCTGAATGTCAAAGTAAGGATGGAAGTCCAACATTCCATCCCCCTCTGAGCCTTCATGACTTGTTATGGAAAAGGAAAGCCGTACTATGACCTCACCATGACCTTTTGCGTAAAATTAACTCATAATAGGGAAACCGCATGCTCCACCTCTGTACTACTCCAAATTCAACAAAATTTGATACTGTACATTTAGAGCAAATGTTGTAAAGTGAAATGCCAACTTGATGCAACTAGGTAATTTTATTGATGTATTCTTAGCTCGACATGTTTCGGGTACATACGCCCATCATCAGGAGCATTAGATGTTGAATTGCAGCATACGGTTTTCTGCATCGAGTTTTTCGATGGGTGATGGTCTTGAGAGCCGCTGGCACGGCACCATCCGCACAGTAAACACGACCCACGCAGCGGTTCTCAAGACCACCACCCATCCAAAAACTCGGTGCAGAAAACCATATGCTGCAACTCAACATCTAATGCTCCTGATGATGGGCGTATACACCCGAAACATGTCAAGCTAAGAATACATCAATAAAATTACCTAGTTGCATCAAGCTGGTATTCCACTTTATTTCATGAGGAAGATGCACGGTCACACAACCCTCAAGAACAAATGTTATTCGAATACGTGACTATAAATGTTCCAATCTATACGCCCCATGTAACGTCTCGTCCTCCTCCTTTTCTGACCCACACTGTGTTCATGGTCGGGGCAGGATTAGACCTGCTTGTAATGGTAGCTTAACTCCACAATCAACATTCGTGGGTAGATCCACGTGCAATCATTTTGTCGCCACCAATAACGGTTTTTAATAAATGTGCTGGTAGACACACCTGGGGATACACTGATGGGCCCCCATGTTCATTCCGTGACTTTTCACGCACCATCCATTCACAGCTGCTACAAAACGTCCCACTGCAGACACAAGCGTCCACGTGGTACATGCACAATGAAGCTTCCCCTCATTTTTGGATCGCTGTTAGAAACTTTAGAATGACAAACATCCGAGAGGATGGGTAGGACGTGGCGGGTCAATTGCATAGCCCACAAGATCATCCGACTTCAACAGGTTAGATCTGTGGTTACTGGGCCATCTTAAGAAGTAATGTGTGTGCTACAGCAGTTAATGATATAGCGGTACAACAACAGAAGGTAAAAGACGCATGCAAATCAATCGGCAACACGCCTGGAACTTCTTTTTTCTGCGTGTGCGAAATCCTTAGCGCGACGCGCAGCGCGCTGTGCGGAGGACATCACTGGACTTTTTTAAATTTGTTGTCACCAAATTAGAAAAATGCAACGCTGCAATGCAGTTCTAAATAAACACTTCCCAGCAGACTGGTGTGCACTTCATTCTTTATCCCTCTCCTTTCAAAACAAAACGGGTCACAACTCATCAAAGTCGAAGCGTCCAAAGAATATATTTTACTGGGTTCTTCGTTGTTTGTGTGCACATACCACGTCCCAAGCTAACGAACTGATATCACCACAACATTAACATTATGACCAACGTGGAACATGAACTTTTTTTTCGCGAATACAACAGTATGCCATACGCACATCAAGAACACATGCGGCCGCCACCTTACGGTGGTTGTGCTCACCTTTTTGCGAGTACAAGCTTCTGTTGAAGGAATGGTCTGAAACAGTATAAGCAATCGGGGAAGGAAATTTTTGTAACACCGTGTCAACTGTTAGACCAGTTCAATATTAATGCCACATCTGAATTTCAAAACTTACTAGAATAAAACTTGTATCAAATAAAACCTGCCCCGTTATTTATCGGACAGTGTCTCCGGACACGAGAATAGCACGAAAACCAATTCAGAATTGCCTCTAACGAATGGAATGTAACGAAAATATAAGCAACCAACGGAAAATCGTATGTTCTGAGATTTGGTTCTATTAATATAATTTCGTGACGTACTTTACTCCATCACATTTATCTGAGAAGGAATATTCGTGTTTAAATCAGGAAAGAACGATGACAATCGTCAATTAAACACGTGTAGAATACTTAAATGAAAGACCATATACAGAAAGAGAAAGTGAGAAGGAAAATGGGTGAAAGAAAGGAAGAAAAAGGGGAAGGCCACTAAAAATTACCCACACTCAAACTCTGCAACAGCGTAGGGTGCATTTCTCACATGTAATTCCTTGTATAACGAACAGGTTTCCCAAAAAGCGCCTGTAATAAACGGGGCACAAACACGTAATTTGGGATTCCCTTATGCGAAAGCGTAATGTACAATACACGAAGCGTCCTTCTATTGAATTGTGAAAATACATTTAAACAGAAGCTTTAACGAGACAGATGGGAGGGCTGGCGCGCGGGAACACATACGCACACTTCAGTCTTTTACTCTAAGCGGCGCCCCAAATAATAACAAAAAGGACAATAACTTCACCTCATCGCCTTATATACATATTATACATCGCCTGTTTGCTATGTTCCTTTCTTGTTTTCCAATTCTAAATCGAGATAGGAGCCACTTGTGCCAACACTGCCGCAGTGGGTGTTGAGTTCATCGTTTCAGAGAAACAACAGACGTAACACGTGGCACACACCGTCCTTAGGCCCAGTATGAACGGTAAACAATGGTTCATTATTCCGGGTCGCCAAACTACACAGTAAGTGACCAATTAGTACGCTGGAATGGGATGGGGTAGGGCAGCATCTGGCCTTAAGAGTATAGTCACGACTAAAACAACTGCTGACAGCAAGTGTAAAAGTACATTATTCAACATCCTAAAGCGGCAATAACAAACATTACAGAAATAGGTCTAACAATGCAGTAATAAACGAAACTTACGGCAACAACAATGAACAGAATAACAATTTACCTATTCAGGTGTGAACCCGCACTCTTCCTATATGCGTTTCCAATTTCTTATCACTCCCAACTGAGATGAATGTAACGCGCTGTGCAGTAAGGATGAAGAAGTCCTAATCTCTTCGCGACAGAAGCGTGGGCCTCGCCGCCTATATCCCGTCTGGCGGCAACCTTACGTAAGGTTCACTTTCTATGGCCGCGGCTATAGGACCGCGATAACTATAACCGTACCTTCGATATATTATAGTTATCCAGTCGATAATACCCTCCGTTGATATGGTAAGACAATGGCTCGTAACTCGCTTGCCTGCTTACTCCATGCAGCTCTTTCTTGAGAAGCTAATCTGTTCTCAGCTAGTCAAGAAATTCCCCGTATTTTATTGAACCCGAAGGTTCATTACCGAATTTACAAGTGCCCAATTCTGAGCTAGATCAATCCAGTCCATGCCCCCCATCCCACTTCCTGAGGATTCATCTTAATATTATCCTCCCATCTATGCTCGGGTCTTCGAAGTGGTCTCTTTCCCTCAGGTTTCACCACCAAAACCCCGTATACACCTCCCCCCTTCCCCACACGTACTGCATGGCTCGTAACAGTCGTCACAAAAAGTGCTCCACTGGAACTTGCCACTGTCCACGTCAACTTCAAGAATCCGCTTCTCTTGCCGCCATTTTAGTATTATCACCCACCCAGTCACTATTCGTAAGTGGCATCTTTTAAAATCTCTGAACACTTCGTTTTTTCCAGTGCGTCTGAAATATCCTACCATTCTCAACCTTAATGGTTTAATTGTCCCAACAATACATGAGAGGTTATCGGCTGGGCAACCTGCGTTCGCTTGCTGGCAGTCTTTCCACATTACCACCATTCCTAACTGAATACTGGGCCCATGCACCCTTCTATGCTGTATGCAAGACTATATACCGGGAGATACTTCCCTGAAAGTAAGGAGCCCACATGCATTTCGCACAGTACCTTATTCGCCTTCATGGTGTGGATTTTAGGCACAGGTGAGATTCTATCTTTACACGGAATTACAAACTTTAATAATACACCGTCAAAATTGCTACTCTTACGCAGTCTTTACGGTGCAATCGTATGCACCTTTAATCAACTTGTCGCGCACACGACGGAATTCTCCTCATTTAAATTCGTGGACGGTGTCTGGTTTGGGCTAGTTATACTCGTCAGGAATTACTGAGTTAATATTTGTTACTTTTTGAGGAACAGTACAGAATTCTCGTTGAATCCTTGAAGCTGTATGGAAAGTTATGCGGACAACCTATAAAAGATGAATATAAGTCATCCATCTCATAACACATTCACAATGTAGTAGTGACGAAACACTGGACAAAATTATACAAAACACCTTTATTCTCGCGCAATGGGCCCGGGGGGGGGGGGGGGGGGTTTTTTCCTTCACACCAACCCAGCGGGGACCTCAACAAAAGGTAGCCCCCGCGGGTTTCGGGGTGGTGCGGGCTTTTCCCCCGGGTTTTTTTGTGAAAAAAAGCCCCCCCCCCCCCCCAAAATGAAGTTTTCTGCCCAATGCTACCCGATGTACGACAGAGAATTCCTGTCTGGAAGGTTCCTAGGATTCGTCCGTTTCTCCTTCGGGTAACAAGAATATGTAGAGTGAGAAGAGTACGGAGCATTGGTGGAATGCCAGGGGAAAACCGAAGTATTCGGAGAATAACCTGTCCCAGTGCCTCTTCGTCGACCACAAATATCACATGGACCGACCTGATATCCAACACCGGCTTCCGCGGTTAGAGGCCGGCAACTAACCGCCTGAGCCAAACTCAAATTAAGAACACGAGACATTTAACAGTTCGGTTCGTACCGAACAGTAAACATATGCACAAATTTTTATGTTTTGCTGACCGTGCATCTCAGTATAATCTTAGTAATTAACCAACTTAATGCACAAATTCTTGTTTTTATAATAAGTTTATTATGACTCTACATGTTTCGAGCACTATGTGCTCATCATCAGGAGGTCAAAATTGTATTATACAGCATCTGGTATCATCCGTCCCGTTCACATGTTGAGAGACGACTGTATAATACAATTTTGACCTCCTGATGATGAGCACATAGTGCTCGAAACATGTAGAGGAATATAATAAACTTATTATAAAAGAAGATTTTGTGCATTAAGTTGGTTAATTACTGAGAATATACACAAATTGGTGTCTTTAAGTCAAGCGGTGCGTATATTTACCACTGCACTTTGAAAGGTTATGTTCCTGTAATATTTGACAGCGTATGCACTACTAAGTCTATTATAAATAGCATATAAATTTCCGTCAACACAACTTTAATTGTAGGTTTAAAATTACAACATGTTTCGACCCTTGGGGGTCATCATCAGGTCGAGCTTAAGAACCTATTAT
>Ga0123355_10011088_pt1 | contig 13877 bp, 12 predicted proteins | sample TergutEmb28metaG_3_FD_89872 | JGI IMG/M metagenome (GOLD analysis project Ga0123355, IMG submission 89872) | Embiratermes neotenicus P1 segment gut microbial communities from Petit-Saut dam, French Guiana - Emb289 P1 | ecosystem: Host-associated > Arthropoda: Insects > Digestive system > Gut ... | reverse complement strand
TTTTTTCTCCTTTTCTTTTTACTTTTTTTTTTTTTGAATTTTTAGTAGATAAAAGAATCTGTTTGTGTTTTTTTTTTTTTTTTTTTTTTTTGTTCTAAATCCTTCCTTTCTTCTGTGGATGTGTTTGATCTTCCAGTTCCCAATCGGACTTTATTTTCTTTCATGTTAACCCAACTTTCAAAAGCTGCCCCATCGCCAGGCGCACCGCGGCCAATTGAGTTTGTAGTAATTCTGATATCTTCAGAAGACAAATCATCACTTTCAAATTCGATATTATTTTCAGTTTATATCATAAGGTGTGGGGTGCACGGTGGCACAGTTAGTCGAGACAAAGCGCCACAAACCGGTATGTCGCAGGTTCGTTTCTCGATGGTATCATTGGGATTTTTCATTGACTAATCCTTCCAGTCGCACTACGGGCCTGGGGTCGACTAAGCCTGTAACAGAAATGAGCACCAGAGGGTAAAAGCAGCCGGTATGTAGGGCTGACAACCTTGTCATCTTCATATGCCCATTGTTTAGAAATTATGGGATTCTTACCCTCCTGGAGCCTCAAGGGCCTGTCCAGGCCTGTAGAGGGATTTAAGTACACTTTTTATGACTTATTCATAGGTGTCTCTCTCATTGTCCTTTATTACTTATGTCTTATTTCGTACTGTTTCTGTTACTGCCACTTGGCCGTCGACTGAACGTGTCACAAACAAGAATTGAACTGATTTATCAATAACACTACTATTTTTTGTTGAGATGTTGATCATTCAGTAATACGAGGGGGTGCTGGCAAGTCCTTAGCCCGACCTACTTCCCGATGTCGTACGACGGAATCGATAGTGTCGTTGGAAAGAGGAGTCTGTTCATATGCCTAAGTCTTTGCAAGTCTTTTCTTGTTACAGAGGCTGAAAGGAAGCGCGTCAGGCGACGCGCGCGATTTCAACGACATGGAGATGCGAGCTGTCAAGTTTTTTTTCCCCCTGCAAGGCAAGGCGCCGAAGGAAATTCACGCTATTCTGACAGAAGCATTAGGGGAACATGCATCATTGTATGCCACCATCAAAAACTGGGTGGCCCAGTTTAAATGTGGTGATTTTTCCACCTATGATGCGCTTCGTTCTGGACGACCCAAAACAGTGACCACCGCGGAGCTTATTGATCAAATTCACGAGTTAATCTCGGAAGACCGCCGAATTTCGGCTAAATCGATAGCTGAGCAACTGGGCATCTCACGTGATCGGGTTGGGTCCATCATTCATGAAGATTTGGACTTGCGGAAGCTGTCCGCGAAGTGGGTCCCGAAATGCCTGAACGCGGATCAAAAACGTCAACGGTGTCAGTCGTCGGAACAACTTCTGGAATTTCTTCGTCCCGATCCAAATGAATTCTTGTCTCGATTGGTGACCATGGAAGAAACCTGGCTATATTACTATGACTCGGAGACAAAACAACAGTCTGTGGAGTGGCGGCATAGCGGCTCACCCCGCCCCCAAAAAATTCCGAGTGCAAAAATCCGCTGGAAAAGTTCTCGCCTCGACTTTGTGGGATCATGACGGTATCCTCCTCATTTATTACCTTCTAAAGGGCCAAACTATCAACGTAGAGTATTACTCATCTCTGCTGGTGCAACTGAAGGACGTTTTGAAGGAAAAACGCCGCGGAAAGGTCACTAAGGGGGTCTTGTTCTTGCACAACGCCCGGGCTCAACGGGCACTTGCAACCCAGAAGAAACTGGCCTACCTAAGCTTCCAATTTCTTGATCACCCACCCCATTCTCCGAATCTGGCCCCGTCGGACTACCATCTTTTCCCTGGACTGAAAAGATAAAACAACTGAAAGGTCGCCATTTTTCGTCCCATGCTGATGTCATTGCTGCCGCGGAAACCTGGTTGGACGGACAACCTTTCGAATTTCTTTTGAGTGGTTTGCAAAATTTAGAGCAACGGGCTAAGAAGTGTATTGAGCTTCGTGGGGAGTATGTTGACTAAATCCCAAGTTTGTTTGCTGTAGCTTGTTTCCTTCCTGGCTGGGCTAGGACTTATCAGCACCTCCTCGTACATAATATTTTTCGGTAGTAGTATTGTTACTGGTTCGAAGTGTAGCATAAAAATAAACAAAATCTTCATGTCCTGTACACCCCATGACCTCAAGATGTCCCACCGAATTAAAAACTTCGAGAACTACGGTTCTGCGAACTCAGAGAGGTACATGAAGTGGGATAAATGTGAAGAATTTTGATTGTTGCATCTTCGTTGTTTCTTTTTAGTGTTATTGCTGTTGTTATTGAGACAAAAAGGGAAGTGTTTTATTTAACGATGCTGTCAGTTACGATTATATGAGGGAGGTGGTAAATGGCCGAAATATAAATACAGAGCATTGATGTAACGCTGCTGACAGGGAACAACCGAAGTCCTTTAAGGAAAACCTGTTCCGGATTCACCATAGCGACTCGCTACGGCGTGGACAGTCCGAGGATCGAATCCCGGTGAGGGCAAGACTTTCCGCACCCATCCAAACCGGCCCTGGGGCCCACCCAGCCTCCTGTACAATGGGTACCGAGTCTTCCCCGGGGGTAAAGCGGCCGGATCGTGGCATTGACAAACCACCCCATCTAGCGCCGAGGTTAAAGAAAGAGTAGAGTTCTCTTAGTACTCCCCCACTGGGTCTTCGTTGCCTGTTCTATGGTGAACAAAACCGAGAACAAAACCGAGCTTCGGCAGTGAAAGGCGGACGGCTAACCGTAAGATAGGTTCAGTAGAGATTGCCGTAAATCCACAGATCACTGTGTTTCATTTCTGGTGTTCGGACGTGAACATCACGTAAAGTATGTCCAAAAATTCCATTAAGATATCCCCCATTATGGTGCTTTCATTCCTTATACGCATTTCATTCTTCCTATCGCGCACATGTCCTGTCCCTTTCATCCTCATCTGAAAGACCAGTGAAGAATAAAGTTTATGATCATGAAGGTCACCTATACAGTTTTCTTTTTCTCGCGTCTGTTCTTAGGTACAAGCCTATCTTTCTCCTCAATACCCCATTCTCAAACAGAGGAATTTATTCCTCTGTTTGAGAATAGCGTATTTTTATCTGCCGATCGCTGTGGCCGCGCAGCCTAAGGCCTGGGCCTGCGGCCGTTCGCTTGCTGGGATTGCGGGTCCGAATCCCGCCGGGGGTATGGATGTCAGTTCCTTAGGAGTGTTGTGTGTTGTCAGATAGGGGTCACTGCGTCGGGCTGATCACTCGATCAGAGGAGTCCTACCGAGTGTGGTGTGTCTGAATGTGATCTTGAAGCCTCAATAATGAGGAGGCCCTGGTCTACTAGGACCTGTTCTGCCATGGAGAAGAAATATATTTATTTTTTACAGTATATATATATATATATTGCTTTGCACATACTTTAACCTTTCTGTTTATAAATAGGAGGTGGCCAGATAAATCAATAAAAATTACATGAGAAGAGGCATTCCTTACAAAAGATTCTACGCTCAAATGCAACTTAACAAAATGAAACTACCAAATTTACCTTCTTATCAAGCCACATTTTAAATAACAGGGATTAATTTCCGGAACATCTGCCTGAAACATTTTTCGAGCTGATGAATCTGCAACCAAATAAACAGAAGCATTTATTTTAATACTAACCCCTATAAGGACTCCCTGATTATGGCACTCAAGAAGTGCCGAAACGTGTAAGAGACTATGCATCTATTGTGTTCTTATTTCAGTGGTTTGATTGGTTGGCTTGATAAACTGAAGAAACATATATGTCTTCCAGAAGAGTTTCTGTTCGAAATGGCCGAAATGATCTGAACGGTTAGGTAACATTTCTATTTGACAAGGAGCATCTAAGATAGAATTAAAAAATACCTAAAGAACAATGTGAGTACTCTTATGCTAATGAGAACTTAAAACAGCATCCGAAGAGACGTTCCATACTCAAAGGAAGTGTAAAAAGAAAGCATTGTCTATGAAGATAATATAAAAGAAGAAAGATCAGTGGTCAAAATGCAACTGTGAAGAAGATTCACTGATCCTTCGTAATCTTGATGCTGCTGGAATAGACAGATGTGACAACACGCTGACGGCATACCAAATTATAAGCCGCATCGTAAATAAGCTGTTAGCACTTGTGTGGGTCGTTGCTGCATTCTGTTCAGCCTCTGTCACTTCCTGTCCGCGACCGGACGTCGTTCAGTACGTTCTGTCGGCCCGTATGTTCACATGCAGTCTAAAATCTATTGTAGCCTGTACGTTGTTTGGCATAGGGGTCCAACAGTATGATAATGAAAAACGGGATTTCCTTATCTCCTAGAAATTAATAAATTTGTCAAAACAAACTACGGCTCAAAAATATACATTTTATTATAGACAGGATATTAGATAATGAGAAATATCGTATTTCATGTTGTGTTCTTATCGAATGATTGAAGGTTTGCCCGACTTTTTTTTATACTGTACTACTCTGAAGCATGAATTTCCGTAGAATTAGTTATCTTCACCAAATAAAATCTATCAAAATCATGACCAAGCAACATCTTTGAAGTAAGTTTTCACCACCAGCAACTACTAACTGTGTCCACTTGCAGACGTTTCTTATGGTAGCCCGCAAGGCAGACATCATTGAGGAAGTTCTCCCTGCACTATTTCAGTAACTACACAGTAAGTTGAGCTGCACTGCTGAATTGGAACTGTGCATTCAGCAGACATTTCTCCAGGACACACGATTAGTTGTATTGAAATGAAAAATCACTCTTTTCCCTCAATACTAAAATCAGTGCTTTTAATACCCCTGTCCTGGCAAAACTGGGACGAATGGGAGCCTTAATTTGGTGTGCTTTTAAGTGAGTTGTGCATGTTGAATGTATAAAAATTTACTGTAGCTATACATTAAAATATCCATAAATGATGCTTTGTCGAAATGCAAATTTGCAGCAAAATATGCAGGAAGAACAATAAAATAAGATTTGCTTTGCAGCTGAACATACGGTATAAACTATCTCATGGCACAGCAAAAGATGCAACATCAAAATAAAACTGGAATTGACTTTTCACTCTCTCCTAATACAAAAAATCCCACTTTCAAAGAAACTACTAAAAGGGGAGAATACAATAACGGCATAAAAAAAAAAAAAAGGCATGGTCTGACTTATTAAATCCATGGAACTGAGTTCTTCTTGTGAAGCAGCTGGTAAAAATATTTCCTGCCTCGTATATGTAATCTGAAGGTACAGTGTGGACAAGGACCCATCAACTGACCCCTATAATGAGCCAGGTGAATCCATTTCGGGATGAATCGATCCGGTGGTCAAGTCTAGAGGAAGGGAACACAACGCGACATTGTACTTTTCTGACAGACCTGATTTCCGGATCAGGATTCACCAAGGATTTTCCCTCTTACTTTACAATCAGCTTTAATATTATCCTTGTACCTACTTTCATGTTTCCCGTTTGGTTTCTTCTCTTCAAATACTCGGAGTAAAATACTGCATGCATGTCTTCTTTGCATGCCCTGCCCATTATATCAGCCTTGATTTATCAACCGTGATAACTGGTAAACAGTACAAATTACGAGACCCAAGTCTTTTACCGCATCATCCGTACACATAAACCCTTAGATCAAAGTATTCTCCCCAATCCTCTGTTATTAAATTCCCTCCGTTTATTTTCCTCCCTTCTCAGTGGTTCCTGAATTTTATTGTCCTTGACTCAAAATCGTAAATCATATTCGTCTTGTAATCCAAACAGTAGCAGTATCAACCTGGTACCCAATTTAAGCCACCAAGTTCCTTTTTTATTTTGGGAGTTCAATGTACACCTGAAGGATGTGGCAACCCCCTCCCCCACGCACTTTGCAGTCATAGCAATTTGTCTTGAAATCCAGCATAGTTACTGTTAGGTAATTGTTTCAAACATATCAGTTTATTAAACACTTAAAAAATTTAGTTGGGTTGACTTTCTTAAATAACTTAGTGGGAGGAAGCTGTACTAATTGCTGTTCTTTGTCCTGGTGGTGAGACTGAGATCTTTTTGTATATGGCATCATAACCCTCACACGACTCACATTACTTCCAAATTGTGTGTGTGTGTGTAATTTGGAAGTAATATAGACCTCAAACAACCGGTGTAGTTAATACAGTCATTCAATATATTATAGTATATATTAGATACTCTTGCCACAAATCATGAGAAGGCAGCATACAGTGTATATGAAATCCTGTTACATTACTGCCTAATGTGCATATTTTGTACTTTACATAGTATCACATCAAATGCCCTTATGAATAAAATCACATGTAAGTCATGTGGTCACTGAACACTTCTCTGAAGGACACACTCTTCAGGGATTCATAAAATATGTACTTGTAATAGCATTTCAAAGTTTACCATTTTGTTTCAAGCATGCAAACATGTCTGTTTGTTCTTTACAATCACCACATTATTTATAAACAAGACAGGCAGTGTTAATATCATATTTAGGCAACCATTAATGCAGTGGAAAAGCAATGAGTATTACACATTCTGAGTGTGTTTGTAAACTTAGGTATCAAGCATGCAATGCACATTCACCAACATGTCGTCTGTGGCCTACACGGCTCTGCATAACCCCATAAATGGCAAGATTTCAACAAAAAAAAAAGTGCGTTTGTTTTTCTCTACAAATTTGTCTGAAACATCCCTCATACTAAGATGAAATGAGTGAGATATGATCAAAAATCTATGTATATTGGTCTTCATGTAAAGTACCTGTTATTCTTGTCAGATTTTAATGAAATTTGAATTTCTGACAGATTTTGGAAAAATAAACATATTTCAAATGTCATGAAAATCCACCCAGTGGCAGCTAAGTTGTTCCATATGGATGGACAGACAGACATGATGAAGCTAACAGTCACTTTTCGCAATTTTGTGCATGTGCCTAAAAGGGAATACAACTATCATGACCTGTTTTCAGAAACAAAATATGGGTTACATGACAGTTTATATGAGTGGTCAGACACTTTCTGAAATACAGCTATCCTCATTACCACATAAATATTAGAAAATAAACAGAGTAGCCCATATGTATTCATGCTGAATTGAAGCTGCAGTATCTGACCCTTGAGCAGTCTTACCTTAGGTTACCAAGAATTAATTTATCACTGGAATGGAATGAGTATTTTGCAGTACCTACTCATTTGAAAGATAAAATTGTAAATCTGTGTCTGCCAATGATTTTTCTGGTAATCTATCAGATAACTCAAGGAGTGCTATGTCTTCTAATTATGCTTTCCTCTTCCTGATATTGAAAAGTACACATAATGAAGTATCAGTGGATACTACTAAATAGAATTTATGACCCAAAACACAACAAAAAGAAACTCCAGCATGTGTGCACGAACGTCCATATACACACACATAAAAAAAGACATACACATACGTGTGGTATTGTGTAATCCTTATTATTGTCTTTCATGTACATGTCCATCAAGATGTAAATGTCATGCACTGAACATTAACAACACACGCTTTTGGGTGATAAATGATTAATTAGAAACATCATGTCTTATGATTGGCCTCCTACAGATAATCACGTTGGTCTGAAGAATACAGCTGCATTCTGCGCTGCTGTTAAATATGAAAACAAGATGCTTCATAATTCTAGCAAACCACTGCTTTGCCTTGTTCCAAGTACAGCAGGTACCAAATATCGTACATTACAGGAATAGGACAACCACTTTTCATGTTTTATTTCCGAAAACAAATTTTTTGACTAGTGAATGGTTATTGTGACATGTATAAACTCACTTGCAATAAAAATTACACAATAATACCCTCTGAGGTTATCAGGTCTTAAAAAAATACCAGTACTAGTTAATAATTCACAAATTTATATTTTAACATTAGTGTGTTCTCAGCAGCATGTGCTGCTAGAACAGAACTACTTTATCTAAATTAACATATTCTTTCCTTTTTGGAGACTTTTAAAAATTTTTCAGTCGTGCAATCAATACTGTAACAATATTTATTTTGATTACAGGGGAATCCCATTTCTGCTGCATGTTTTGGGTTGATAGATGCTGGAAATGATCAACAGCGGCTTTTACAGAGCATGTGAGGGTGAGATGGGAATCCAGATATTTGTTATGCTACCCAGGTGATATTCTAGTTCTAGAAATGACTAATGTCATTTCATTATGTGTTATAGCATATTATCATCATCATCATCATTGGCATTGGTGGTGGCAGTAGCAGCTACCGCAAGAGGGAACACGACATCCAGGCTCCTCCTGTCTTCATGGGTGTTGGCACAATTCACATGAACATTGTCAGTAAGCAAAATGTTCCCTGGCCGTATTACAAGCACTGTGCTGGTTATGTCTAATGGTTGGATTGCCAGACCTGACAGCCTGTAGGCCTGCAAGGTGTCTGTCTGACATCTACCCTCTGACCTGTCCTCCAGGGGAGTCCCTGCCAGTAGCTATGCTACTGGCAGTATATCTCAGTGTCATTAGCATATGCAAACCTTCTCCCCATAAGGTGGTGCCACTATCGAGGCAGACTGGTTAAGTTCTTCATTTACAGTAAACTGTCCATACTTTACAACTTTCATGAAGAATAACGTTTTATGTTTTACTGTAAGACTACTGCAAGCCTTCATTTTACTTTGTATTCATTTTAAGAAAGAATCATTAGAACTATTAAAACATTCAAGAAAAAGAACACTTCAAAACTGGTAACACTATACTGGATTTTTTAACTGATTAATGCCATTTGGGCTCTTAGGGTTTCTGGAGCCTGCAGGAACTGTGGTGTAGTAATGTACGTTTTTCATTTTTAAATTGGCTAAGTATAATGAACTGTACACAAAAGAGTCCTCCTCAAGAAGCTAACACTTTGTTAATCAAATTTCCCACCTTCTGTGGAACAGCCTGCCATTGTGTCATGAGTCCAGTCCACATCTTTACACCCTGTGGCCTTCTACTCCAAGATGCTGTTGTCCCACTACCACAATGTATAAAGTTTAAGCACATAACAATACCTTTCATCTCTCACCACCAAACCAGGGCCTGCAGTAAAGTCTCTTTCTCAAGCTTGCTGTACTATTATTCATCACACAAAAGTATTTTTATATTGCATGATGGTACCTGAGATAAGTAAACTGGTACTTTGGACAGTTATCAACTCCACCAATAAATATAACAAGTACACTTTAACTTCTATTACCAACTACTGTCTTTATTTGTTGATCATCATAAGCTTTCTTAATAAATCAAGTCACTACACAACTTGTATGTAGACATAACCATTATGTATCAGATCTCAGTTTGCTTAAATATGTGAAAATAACAGTTTGGAACAAAAACAGGTATGGAAATGGTTACAAGAAATAAATCTAATGATCAACAGAAAAACACAAATAAACTTAGAGCAGTATTCTAATAGATGATGATTCAAGAAAAATGTTAACCCTTTGATGGGGTCCAAAATATAATCGCCAAACACTGTGCAATGTTAACAACAGTTTAAAGTCTCATCTTGTTCTCACTATGGTAAAGTGCTCACAGGTAGTGACCACTGCTTGTTGTCACACCACTGGGGAAATGGAATTGATGCCAGCTCTAATTTACTTGCTCAGTTCATTGAAGTTCTGAGCTCTGGAAGCATGCACATTCTCGTTCAACATCTTCCGTACAGGGTATTAAAGCCTGGGGAATGCAACAGTCATGCCAATGGCTCTCTGCACAATCAAACATATACAAGCGCTAAATTTTTTTGAATCACCCTCTATAATTCTAGTGAAATAAAATGCCACACACAAACTACAATTACATTAATTCTCTTCTTCACTGTCTTTTGGTATCAGTCAGTAATAATACTGTCCCTTTTGCAAAAAGAGACTGCATGTTCATCACAATTTCTCACAATGTTTATTCTCACTAGTCACAAATGAATGCAGGTCACTTATTGTGCCTTCGCCTGCGAACACTGGGCTGCATGGGTCATCCATGGAATTCCAAACGGCCCACCAACTCACGTACTGTTGCCAAAAGTGCCTCTCGGTCTTGAGTGGTTGAATCAAGAAGCAGTGAATGCAGACGTGTCATATAATTATCAATTGTATTCAATGTTGGAACCTCATTGTTGCCTGCACATTCAAGAATTCACAAATGTAAGGACAGTGGTGAAATGAAAGAAGTGAAACTGTTGATCAGCTGATAAAAAAGGGATCTGAACATCCATTCACAGATTATGAAAAAGCCGTCACATCTAAGTTGCTAACTAGGCCATCAAGAGTTGACTACGAAGAAAACACCAGCAATAAAGGCTGTAGATATTTGGTCAAAAACACCAAAAATGTTCCATCATGACCACTTTACTATAATTTTGGGAACTGTAAAGAATGTTCAGTGAAACCTGTTCACAGAACTTCTAATGAAATATGGCTGGTTGCAGATCGTATGGCTATATACACAACACACCAGCATTTGATCACAAACTGTGCCATGATAACAGCAAATGGGACCAGTGTCATGTTTAAATGTTGGAGCTCAAGGTGCAGAATGTGGCCAAACCCAACCATGACTTTGATGCTCAGAACAACTGCACAGCTATTATTCATATAATTAAAGGCCACTAATACATCCATCAGCCTCACAAGATAATACATTGCTTTAATGCATACAGTGAGCTGTTCATTAACATCTTACCTGGAAGAGGAATATTCTGAAAGCTTGCAGTGAGTGTAGCTCTCATATGGTCCAAATGCTGCTGCAAAGCTACATTGTTATTACGCTGCTGCATTGTTTCGACTTCAAGCTTTTCAACTGCTGCTTTCATATTCTCAATGTGCTTCTGCAGTATTGCATTTTGTTGCTCATAATCTGTATTGGATTTGCGAAGTTGGCGTAGTTCTGCTTCACGAGCTGCAACAGTGATTAGTAAGAGAAAAATTTTGTCAATGAAAAATGTACACAACTTAATGTCATCAGTTTGAAAATATAACAAAACGTTCTAGAGCCAGCAACTGTGTCACGTGGCTGAATGGCAAGGAAATCAATGTTTTGAGAACCACCTCCGTCTTGTCATCACGGACATAAACTCAGTTTCAGTGGAAGCTCTAGGTTATATAATTTGAAAATAATTGAAATAAAAAAAAACACTCCAAAAGTGAAAATGTTTAACAAAAAATACCTACAAGTCAATTATGCACGCACGCACGCACACACACATACGTATGTGTACATGGACACACAAATCTACCCTACAGAACAAGTGCTATTTAACAGTAAGATCATTATGCAACAGTCATAAAAGAAACATGCTGTCACACTGAAACGCTTTATTTTGAATTTAAAGTGTATGTAAAATATCACCTGTTGAAGTATGAGGTAAATTAATTTCCTCTGTTCATTATTGATAGGTTTCCATCATATAGTATCCAGTAAGTCACATACACAAGTTCAAAACTGTGAAGAATTAACATAATTCAGTACACATGTCACATTGCTGTGGCCATTTCTGTAAGTTGGTTCCTTCCCCCACCTTGTTTATTACTTTTTAAATGTATAAGAGATTTAAAAGTAAAACTATGCATTGTCACAGTCAGAGATATTCAATGCTGTATTCATCTCTCTTCCATCCGTCATGCCATGCTTATCTACACACAGTCTTTCATTATTGTACCTCCAAGACGCACCTTTGTTGTGATCCAGAAATTCTTCAGTAAAAATGGGAATGTCAAACCCTGGATAATCAGCTTCCTTTTCTGTGTCCTGAACACACACATACAAAAAAAAATCATTTTGTTTCAAAAATATATTATTATTTACAGTTCACACGTTAGTTTCTGTAATACCAAGATGGTTACCACTGCTTTACCTCTTCAGGCTGAACAGCTGCTTCTACTGGTTTGTCTTCACGCTGTTTCTTTTCAGACTGTTTCTGGGTGAAGATTTTGTATGCTTCTGTTTGTTTATATGCCTGCAGTTCACGCATATAACGTTCACGATCTTGCTCTGCTGCATCTAAATAGTGCTATAAACAGTTAACAAATATAACTGTTGCAACAGAAATGTGGTAAATTATACAATTATACTTGCTCTATGCTACAGGTTGGTTTACTGAGAAATTTGTGGTTCAACTCACAAGAGATTTTCCCTTCTCCAGCAACATCCAGAATAGAACCAGGACCCACCCAATGTCCCATTCAGTGGATACCACTAGCTCTTTGCCCGGAGATAAGCTGGCTGAGAAGACTATTCATCTCCATCTCATGTTGAGGTTATGAAAGTGTGGAGCTAACCTCCACTCCCCCATATGCCTTCATATCATACACAGGGACACCTTAATCTTTACCTTTTATTTAACACATGTATACAAAGTTATAAAATCCCAGTATCAGCATTTATTATTCTTGTCACAGTAATACTTAACAACTGAATATGAGCCCAATTTTATAAAAGATGTCAATATGTTTGTGGAACATTCTGGTGGACAGAATAAGTCTATTTTGTTAATAAGCAATTAATACTAAACAGAAATCCCTCACCAGTCATGGTTTTCCATTTGTATCCAGTTCTGTCAACTGCTGCACTTTATGAACTCATGGTTTATAATATGTGAACATTTGAGAAAATCAGTGGCTTCCAATCTACATTTGCTGGAGGCAGGGCATAGAGACTTGTGACACACTTTCATATTTTATGTCTAATTTATTTTCAAATATGTCACCACAATTTTTGTGTTAAGGAAAGGAAAGTAACACTCTAAGGCTTTGATAAGGATTAGCAGTGGGCACTGAGTCTTCACATTCCAATTTCCTGTAAGGTCTTATTCTTGGCACGGGATTACTGCCTAGACCATTAATGTGTTTGCACAAATGATCAGTTTCCTTGAGAGAGGTATCCCCAGAGAATATTTGAACCAGTTCAAGTTTATGGCATTTGGAGCATAGTATAAAGAATTGCACACTGTTAAAAAGAATTGACCTGTTTCATACATGTGTTAAAAGATTACGGTGGGCTGGGCATGTAGCAAGAATGCTTGTCAACAGAATCCCTAAATGAATTCTGGTAGGAGGTTTCAGAGGATGGCCTGCCAGAAAGCCTAGGAATAGATGGGAAGCCAAAGTGTGGAAAAATGCCGAAAATTTTCTCAATACCAAAAACAGGCAGCAGCAAGACATAGCAGTGATTGGAAAAAGGAAACTGGGGAGTCCATGGCCAGGAAATGGGCTGAAGAGACAAAGGAAGAAAGAGGAGGGGGAGAAGGCCCTCCCCTCCCCCTGCCATTAACACAAAAATTCAATTCTTCTGTAGATATATCTTCTTCTCTTCAAATATTGCATTTCAGTTCTTGCAAGAAATGTGGACTGTTCAGATAAACGATAAATTATTGCATGAATAAAAATCTGGAGGTGACATGTCAGTGTGACTTTATGGCCTTGACTGAAATAAAGGGGTCGGGGTGGGACACAAAATCCCAGTTGCACTACACACCAGCCCTAACGTCATATAATGGCACCTGGTGGATTCACAAGGGAAACATGTTATTCTGAAGAGTTCACATATCCATCAACATGAAACCACAACAATGTTCTAATGATATTCTCACTGAGACCATGGACTGCCTATGACTAAAAACAACAACCCCTCTGCCACTGTGGATGCAGCTGGCTCACTCAATCAGCCAATTCTGATGTTATACTGAAGCTGAGAGGAGGCGACAAATAATACAGGTCACAAAAACTAGGGGAATTTGATATATATATGCATACACACACATACATATACAGGGTGTCCCAGGAGGAATGTGCCAGACTTCGGGAGGGTATTCCTTATGTTAAAGTATAACGATATAACCCAAAACACCTATGTCCAAAGCGGAACGGTTACGGAGATAAT
>Ga0123355_10011087_pt1 | contig 13877 bp, 8 predicted proteins | sample TergutEmb28metaG_3_FD_89872 | JGI IMG/M metagenome (GOLD analysis project Ga0123355, IMG submission 89872) | Embiratermes neotenicus P1 segment gut microbial communities from Petit-Saut dam, French Guiana - Emb289 P1 | ecosystem: Host-associated > Arthropoda: Insects > Digestive system > Gut ... | reverse complement strand
GTAGATTTTGAATTTGTTCCAGTGCCTTTAGGATAGCTACCTGTTCAGCCTGGTTATTAGAGCACCTCTCATGTAGTTTGTACTTAGACTGGTGAAGGAGTATGTCATCCTTAATTATTACTGCAGCTGCCCCTACCTTTCCTCCAATTTTACTGCCGTCCGTGAATATAGTTATTGCATTATGTGGTATCTCTGTAGGGACCCTAATAAGAGGTATTTCTGCAGGGTGGGGCCAGTATCTCACCCCCAGAGGCGCATCATACTCGGTGTTGTGAGTTGCCTTATAGGTTCGTACCTTTCCCTCGATCACAATTCCTATTGGTGGGACTCCGGCCATCACGCAGGATGCTTCGAAGGAGATGGTTCTGAACACCTTGGCGGTTTTGATGTTTATCAGTCTCTGTGCTCTTTGTAGCGTGCGTAAGTTCTTTTGCTTGACTAGAGCCTCCTCCCAGATGGGCTCCGTAAGTTAGTATAGGAATCAGTGCCCCTTCGTAGATGGATTTTAGCGCTTTGTGGCCCAGACCCCAGTGAAGTTTTGCAGATCTGCCTAGCATATGGATCAGCTTAGTGGAGTTTTCAGCTATATATTTAATGTGGTTGTCAAATGTAAGTCGACTGTCAAAGTAGATGCCTAAATATTTCACTTCTTTAATCACTTCCAGTCTTCTATTGTTTAGGTATATGTTTATATTTATATTTGTATTGTTCCTCTTCCTAGTTATCAGCTTAGCCTTTGATTTGGTTTCTGTTTGAGCAACTCATAAAGAAACACATCAAGACATTCAGGCAGTTTGTAAGATCAATAGACTTTAGCACATTATAAGCCATCATTGAATGTACACACATTGTACCCCAACTAGTTATAAAGATCACAAGGTGATAATTCAATAGCCGTAACAGTAGAAAATGAAGGAATGTACGTAAGTGTAAAGGTAACTGTACTGTGAAAATTTGACACAAAAGCATGTAGTATTACTTTGTAATGGAGCATGCTGAATAAATAAATATATTAAAAAAAAAATCATAGTCCGTGGCATGGTTACGTCCATGGTATTGTGAGATGTGCATGGAGTAAAGAAATGTGTGTGTCATGTAGTGGTCGAAAGACACTACATGATCTGTGGTGGTCACGGAGGGCACATTGTGACGATAACGGCGGCTCTAGGTGTTAGTACAGTGAACTATTTTGAATATTGTGGCGTGAAATAGTATGGCCGTGATCAGTGTAGTAGGGTGTTCTGTTGATCCGTTCTGAAGTGTTATTGCTTGCGATAGTATATGTGATCCGTTTTGTGATTGCTGCATGGTGTATTTTGTTGTTCAGTATTTAAGTTGAAGTTCTACGTAAGAGGTAATCCCAAGTTTTGTAAATACCGAGTTGCACATGTATAACTAGTGACTTGTATGAGATTAAAAAGACATCACTTCAGAACGATTATGATACGACATTTTTGCAACATTTAATAATGGCAAAATTCAGTGAGAGATTGTAATTACACAGTTTCCCGGTGTCTGGAAGTCTGTACAGCTCATCTGATGCTGTATTGGGTTCTGTTGCCTAGAGATAACCTTCACTGGAAGTTTGCTGTAGGTAGTAAATTTACCCTCGTGACTGGACAAACATGCCTCCTATGTGGATATACAGTTACCACAATCGAGGTGTTGAGGCTTGTACTAGTGTAGAATAGTGGTAGAGTTTATTAATATTTTAACAATGAAGTGTTTACAGTTCTTCATTCACTAACCGCTCGAAATACCGTTAGTTCTTGCACTAAGAACAGTATTTATTAATGAAAATGTGGAAGTATTGGAAGTATATTCCTTTGTTTCTCTTCCCTCATTATTTAATATACGAAGGTTAAGCTTTGTGTTTATATGTATATAGACCAAGATTAGACCTAGTGTATGTGTGTTTGTGTAAACCAAGGATAGGCTCTGGTTTTTTGTGTATGTAGACCAACGTTAGTCATTGCGTTTGTACGTGTATGTAAACCAAGTTTAGGATTGAGATTTGAGTGTATGTTAATCAAGGGTTGACTGTGGGTTTCTTTATACCTAAACAAAGGTTATGTTTTGGTTTTGTATATGTAAACCAATTTGGACTTTGGGATATGTTTGTATGAAACCAGAAGTAGGATGAGGAATATGTGTATTTATATAAACCAAGGATAGTTATGTGCTCTTAATTTGACATTGATACATGTCATGTTACATCTAATTTACACCTGTGTAGACATCTCAAATATTTTAATTCTTTTGTCTCATGGAGTAGTGTTTATGGTAGTGCTTAGGAATGGACTGAAAACAGTTTGAGTCACATTAGGTGGTTGAATTTTTTTGTTGTGTACACAGTAGAGACACATGGGTATTAAAGCACTGACCTTAACATATTGGAGTCACATGTTTGCACTGCAATGCAACAAAGAAAGGAATATGTTAGAAGGAAAAAGGTATGCTCTTTATTCTTTTGACATTGCTGTTTATGTGCTGTCTGTAACCTAGTGCTGTCAGTACTTCATCTGACTGCAATGCCTGGCCTACTTACTAGTAAACATCATAGACTGAGACTGCACCTGTTGTTTGGCCATACTAACTAGAATTTATGTTGAAGCTGTATTGATGTAGGATTATCACATCTCTCTTTGACAGGCACAAGTAATCCCTGCAGCTGGTGTGCCTTTAATTATTCTCCTGATGCTGCTGCTACTTCTCCTCCTCCTCCTACTGCTACTTACTATTACTACTGCTACTACTACTACTACTACTAATAATAATAATAATAACAGAAATACATAGATTACATCATAAAAACAGAGCAGTTAGTTTGGCACGAAAACTATCAATTTTCATAGCCTCAGCAGTCTACGAAATAAAAATGGAAATACAGGCACAACTGCCAAATAATTGAGTCTGCTGAAGAAAAATCAGCTACTTATGACTTCACTTAAAAGTGAAAATTGTTCTTTGTTTTCTAAGAGAGAGCATCAACTTGCATAATGTAATCATGACAGAGTCCATTATTGTGTTTGCAGCGAATGTGTTAGTATAGTTTTGTTGGTGCCCAAGTACACATAATACTTTGATTCAGATACAAAAGAAAATATAGGATGCAATGAGTAATTGTAACCAGATACAGTTTAATACACTTAAAGCGAGAGCTGGTTAGAGTATGTTGTAAGGAAGTATATTAGGACTGATTTCTTTGCCGCATGCAAGGTGAAAATTGGCTGTGAAGTTTAGAGTAGGTACTAATGAGCAGTTATTACTTACAGGATGAGTAGTGGTGAGCATGACACAGAAGACCTTCAGCCATGGAATGTGCCATGTCGTTCCTCATCACTTCAGGTATCAGAGTTTAACTTCACTGTCAATAAATGTGTTTAATTCTTACAACATAAGTGGAATGAAAAATAAGGTATTATAATTGGAATTCATACATGATGTCTGTGTTGTTGTCAAGCAGAGTACCAGTAATCACTTTGTTCTTTTGATTCAGTTTTTAGCTTCAAGGGATTATTGCTTATTGCAAAATACAGCGGTAAAATAACTATGAAGATTTAGTGGATGCAGTCCAGCGTTGCACCCCCATTTATAAAGGCATATTCAAAACTTTCTAAACTCACTGTGAGGATTGGGAACAGCAAGTAGTACAGCTTTCTGCCATTAGGTGCAATAGCATTGCTATATTCTGTACTGGTCTAGTGAGTTTTGCAGTTGTGATCCAAGCCCTCTCTTGCCTACACAGCTGGAAGGGCACTGTAGTTCCTCCTGGAATGGAACTCTCCAACCCAGTATGTGGGGGGAATGACTTGGTACTATGCCATCATCTCATGTAAACTATAACTCTGGTTGTGTGAGATGAACCTAAATTTACACTTGCAGTATTCTGGTCAGTATGTCCTCAGAATGGGTGGTGGTTGTCTGGTAAAATAATGTGATGCCATGCAAGAAGAAATGCACATTGATCCTACATATCTTATATTTTACTATTTCATATTTCTGATTGGAGCTGGGCAATACTCATCAATAATCTGTCCATAGCTGACAGTTCTGGTTTCCCTTCAGGCCTTGCTCTCAAAACAACAGTGGAATGACTGTACAACCCTACCTGTGGTTTTTGTAAACTGTATGGAGATCATGAAATTTATGACACTTTTGTAGTCCATAAGTCTTTGTAGCACCAGCAATGTAGCAACTTTGGACTGGTCTCAGTGTTCTAGCTTACGAAACAATTTTTCAGAGCTATTTGTACTCCTAGACATGCTAAGTTTGCACATATATCAGGTACCCACACAGTGGCACACATTCCTCAAATGACTATTGTCACCTTATGTGTTTATACTGCTGACATAACACATTTCCCAAACCATATTTACTTTTGAGTAGTGATAACTGCATTACAAAGCAATTTTGTTGTACAACAGCAGTCATAACCGTTTTTGTTGGTTCCCAGTGGGCATTTATTGTGTGTGCTAAATGGAATCAGCTATTTTCTTGTGGCTGATTTAAAGAAACATTGAATTTGCCTTCATTTTGCTCTGCGCTCAGTAAAAATGCATTTCAAACGTATGAAATGCTCATTATTGCTTTTTATGACAATAACATGGGCCAGGCGCAGATGTTTAGCTGGTTTTTCTTGACTCAAAAGTGGGGAAACTTTGAATGAAGGTTGTGAGTGTTCAGGTTGTACCTCTACAGGTCACACAGAAGAAAATGTGGAAATAGTTTACAAAATTGTCCATGGAGACAGATGACGTATGATGTTGGAGATGGCTGGCACATTAAACCTCTCACATCAAACATCACAGTGACTTGTAAGGAGACTTAACATCATGCACCAGATGTTTGTGAATTTTGTGCCTAGGTTGCTCACAGATGACCAGAAGCTGTGGCATTTATTGGCTGCTAATAATATGGCTGTGGCCCCCAACTTCCTTACTTGATTAAGTTGATCCCTTTTAGTTCCTTCTTGTTTCTGAGAATAAAATTACAGCTATGAGGATGTCATTTCCAGGATGTCCCTGAAATGTAGGAACAATCACTGACTGTCCTACGTATGGTTCTGAAATATCAGTCCCATCATTGGCAGGAGTGCTGGACATACTGCATTAACCCAGAAGGGGACTACTTTGCAGGGGACAGCAACAACCAATAACAGAGCTAAGCATGTATTTCATTATGAACTCAGTCTGGGAACCCTTTGATATGCCCTCGTATTTCCCTTGGTATATTATTTAAATTTTTGGCCTCGGTTCTGTGGCCCAAGAAGCTTGGGAAGTGTGATGTAGGAGTGCTATTAAAAGACACGAAGCATTGTCAGCTGGACCTGTCATAATTTATGTATTTTTATTCAGCCTACACATGGACCTTTATTTACAAACCTTTTCATCTCTGTTTTATTTTATTTTCAGCCTTACGTTACACCCTCTGTGCCAGAGGTATCCCTTGTGTTCAACAGTGCACCATGGTCAAATGCCAGAACTTCAACAACTTCTACATATGGCACACCTGGGTATTTACGTCATGAGAATGTACAAGAAAGGCAGAATGTGGCAGCTAACGTGGGTTGTTCTAGGGACCTTGCAGTTTTGAACTGTGGAAATGACCATTCCACTCAAGAGGCAGAAAATAAATTTCTTCAGCATTCAAGTCATAAGCATGATGCTGTTTCAGGAGTGAACAGTTTGGATCATTTTAATTCTTCGTATACAAATGTGCTGAGAGATAATAGGAATGTAGAAAGTGAAGTGATTACAAATTCCAAGAGAGCATACTTGCCAAGAACATTTTCAAATAAGTGCAATACCATTAACAAATACCAAGACAGTCGTGGTGCACAGCAGAATTACTGTTCTCATGATAACCATGTAAGTAACAGGAAACATGACAGATTTCTGAACCAGCATCATATATCCCCTAAGACTAATGTAAATAGTGAAAGTGACAGAATGATATGGAATGATGTGGATGGTCAAAAAAATATTCATGGTTTTGCATACCATTTGAAACCTGAAGGGGATAAATGTAGAGTGGAAAAAAGTAGTTATAAAAGACATCAGAAAAAGATGAATTCAGAAGGGAAATGTTCCTCAAATGCAGGGAATTTAGGAAAGAATGGATGCTACTTTAATAAAGGACAGTCCCCTTCTTGTCAACAGGTGACATGCCTGAGTGTTGAGCCACAAGAAGATACTAAAATTGAGTGTCCAGCACACATTCAAGATCCTGTAACAAATGATCACAAAGCTTTTGTCCTTTCACCACCCTGCTCTTCATTCTCTTGTGAACGAGAAAACGACCGACACAAAAGGCCACCTTCTTTTCAAGATATTGGGCATCAAAATCAGTTCCATTTACATTTTCCGACTCCCAACACTGGAAATCATAATTTGGAAACTAGAAGTGATGGTTTGTCTGCCAGGAACCAGATTCAGTCCACAAATACCGGAAATTATTCGGAGGTTGCTGATGGGTTACAGGCTCAGTTGGGAAAAGTGAAGGAATTAAGGGGCCAAGATAAATCTTTGTCTGATTTATACAGCCTTGTTCACTTACAGAATGAACAACTAAAACATTTACAAGCACAGGTTGATACTCTGTTGCTGGCGACAGAAAAAAATGGTTCCATGAACACTTCTCAGTGTGTTGGCATCCAGTCTGTGAAGAAGCAAACCAAAATGGTTGATGAATCAACACAAACAATGGTTGCTGGTATGCACTGTGAAGTAGCAGTGAGCACAGATCCCAGGCCAGCGGTTTCAGTTGGAATCATGACATCATTTATTGATACTGCAGATTCACAACAGTCACAAGAGATGAAGAAGGTGGACTGCTGCAACACAAGACCAAGGTTAATTAATAAGTTAGTGTTGCTGAATGATGTCATAAATGGTTATGTGAACAGTGGTGCACATAACAGTGTAATTTTTAGTAATTCATGTAAGGGGTGTCCTGACAATTTTTTTTTATTTATTCTGAGTTTGTAATGTATAATATGGAATGGGAACTTCTAGATCTAGATCTCATTTACAATGCGACAGAAGCCTGACATAATGAATTACTGTTAATACTCTCATTTTCCAGGCATGGAATTTGTATAGCTACCTGAAAGAGTAGAGGGCTTGTCTTCTCAAGGAAAGTTTAATTCTCAACATAGCCCACCTCTTGGAAAATTATGTTGGAATGGATAATTGGCAATTTTGTTATATCCAAAGTAGACACTCTTACATGTGTCATTCTAAGCAAGGCAGAAAAACCCATGCCTTTTGGGGAATTAATTGGTACAGCAGAATGTGTAACTCCATCCGAGGTGTCACACTAACTGCGGTCATTATAACTGAGTTCAACTGTATTTAACAAAACTAAGACTTGGTGCATAATGTGCATGTTTTATTTTGATTTATGATGTTAATTTAGCCAGCACATGAGTCACACTTCAGAAGTACACAAAATCACAAAAATATTCATGTAAATTGTCTACTGTTGTTCAGAGTTAACAAAAGTTGAAATGTGTCAACAAGTTGTCAAACGCCCCAGTTTCATGAAAATCTGGTCCTTGTTTTTCAGGTTGTTACATGTGGAAAGACTGACAGACATAATTAAGCTCAGAGGCATATTTTTTAAACTTTTCATTATAAATGCACCACAAGGGGTTGGGAGATGATAAACTCAGAAAGACCAAAATAGCAGTGCTTTTAATCCCCTTCTTAATAGGATGGGGGTGAAGAGCAAAAAACTGTAGCTATAAGGTTCTGTTAGAAAGTAAATCCTGTCAAACCATGATAAACTCCATATCCATATTTTCATTTGAATGAACCTGCCATTTAATGCTGTGTAATGACAAAACATAAGATGAATCCAGAAACATATAGTTTGTTAGGCATATCTGAGGGGCATGGCCATCGTTTGTTGTAAACAAAATTTGTATCACCTTCCAGTCCTGCCTGTCATCATTGTCCAGCGCATGATGAAGAAAGCAGTGATGAGACAATATATTTCAATAGCATGGAATTGCCTACTGTTCAGGAACAGGCACCTAGCCCTGTGTCTTCTATACATGTTGACATGCAAGACTATGAAGATGATGAAGAGGATGGTACAGAAATGTACGTATATGAAGATCCCACTGTATAGTGATGTGTGGTGGTGTAGTGTGAATTGTTTTTTTTAGAGTAGTACTGTAAGAGGTTACCATCATTTCAGAAGAACCTTTTCTCTCCAACTTCAGAGTAGAAAGTAGAGGCAGCAGGTTCCTCCATAACGTTGGTAACCACCAACATTCCTGTATGTTCAAATTCAGAAGATCATAGTTGTTCATGCAAGGGTTAAATTTTGTGTTAATTTGTGCAGTATTTTCAAGTTTGCATTTGTTACAAAGGGTTGCATCATGCTAGTGCAATTCCTACTGCCTGCGTAACATTCCCAGGGCGTAGGTAGATGATGTAATCATCACGAGACTGTTCCAGAACATTTCTGCCTACGTGGCAGGGTTTGTCCAGTTCAAACTGGTTCATTTCCATTGTCTCAAGCTAAGACTGGGGGCAAGCACATCGCGTCGCTAGTCAGTTGACTACCAACTCCACGTTCGGTTAGATGTGTGAAGGCATGGCTTCTTCATAAGGGTGAAGCCATCCTACAATAAGTTCCGTTTTCAAGGGGGAAACCATACTATGAAATGTGTACATAGGGTACAGTACTGTGGTGTTAATATTATCAGTAATCGGTGTGTAGTCCTCCAGGAGGGAGCTAAGCAGATAGCACGTCTTGTTACACTTGTGATTTGTAACAAAGGGTTATTAATCAGGGCTGCATAGGGCAGTAATTACATTTCAGTCGTTATAAGAGTGGTTGAGTACTTTTATCAACAATAACAAAGTGCTACTAACATTAGTTCAACGAACAGTGTTAGATGAACTTGTGTGTGCAAGTGTTGTGCAGCATAATACATCAGACAGCATTAAACGCAGTGAATGATTTGCTATGATACCGGAAACTAATTATTGCACAGGGCAATCAGCAAGTTTTAAGAGTGATAGTGATTGTGCTAACATTTATTACTGTAACTTGTGACGTTCTTCTAATAATAATTAATTCATAATATTAAATGAACCAGCAATTACTGACAAGCTAAAACCCAGCTTGTAGCTTTATGTTCCTCAAACCAGACGAGGCGACATAGTCTTAATTTTTACTACAGCAAAAAATAACCAGAGTAATATGGATCTGTTTTGGGTAACAAAATCTGGTTTATTATTTTTTACTTTTCAAACGACCTCATAATATTGGCTCACCAGTAATGTTCAATACTAAGATCACATGAATTGACCAGACATTGTTAAATAAACCATGCAACAACAATCATGGATTATGTCTTTCAGCTTTATCAAAATGGGATGAGGATCTGATGGTTTTTAACACACGCACCCAAAAAGCATGCAAACAAAGAGACAGATGCAGCCATATGCACATCCCCACTCTCTTTGTTGCTTGCTCTCTATCACAAGCACATGCAAGCAAAGAGACACAGACATACAAGCCCCCCTTCCTGTCTCTGTCTATGTATTCTGTCCCTCTGTCATGCACACACACATATACAGGGGTTATTAGTGTAGTCTGCGTTATTTAGTGTACAGGCTGAGAACACATTACTTTCTTAAAGGGTTGCACAATTGACCATGTCAGTTCAGCATGCACCAACTCAGTACACCAATGTTCCAAACACAACAAAATATTTCATTTAAGTTAATTTCTGTCCAGCATGTTTCAACTTATGTGCTATTGCCAAAAAAAATCTCTATAAAATACTCATAGGCAGTACCTGACATTTATAATGTTTACAGTTTTGTTAATTAGATTTATTCATTCAGGTTTAACTGTACATTGAATTTAAAAGCTGGTTACTACCAAGCAGTGCATTACTGATATATAACAACATGTACATTAGGCTTGGTTTTTATTGAATAGTTCATTCCTAAACTATAAATGAGTATAAAATTGTCATACAATAGGTATATAACACTAAATTTAGAGTTGTAATACTGATGTTGGATCATTGTCCATGAGTACTATTCTGATATGGCTGACTGTGTTTCTGGAGAGTTGTTTGTGTTGTAACCGGACATTCATTGTAAGGCCTGGTTTGAGACCAGCCTGGAAAGCTTTCAGGAATATGTGATAACAGTGTGTGTGGCTAAACGTGTGAGTTCCTCACCCACTAGAGAGAACGCTGAACCCAACATTCAGGACTCAACCAATAAAGGAAGGCTTAGGCTTACAAAACACCATAAAATTAGAAAGGGAGGAAATATGACGGAGGCAATGAGGAGATTAGGATGAGCTGAAGTCTGACTGTGGGAGGGGAGGACGTACAAAAAATGATCGGTTCCATCGCCTGTACAGTGATGACTTTGACAAGAATAAATTCCCAACACTGGAACCTGTGTCATTGTGATGTTATTTATTACACCTTTTTTTTTTAAACAGCAGTTTGATTTGGTGAAGACTCCCCTGTGATCCCTGAGGCTGTCTCGAAACCACAACTAGCCGATGGCCAGTAACAGTGTCATGGTTGTATAATCACATTTATTTGACAAGAGTGTTATATAATTTGGTTCCATGAAGTTCCTTCTTGATGTTATCATCCTTGTTAAGTTTTGTCTTGTGTGTTGGCATGTCATGTTCTGTATAGCAGAGATATATGTAATGATGTTATGAGGTGGACTGTAGTGATGTGGAGCCATTGGTGTGCTCCCAAGGTACACATACTGTACATCTGATTACTACTGACTACAAGTTTGGCATGTTGATGATGAAAGTCACCATATAAATAGGAATGAAGCTAGGGTCTTACACACTGAATTAAATAATGTGTGTGACTAAGCTGCTAATCTAGTTTAGTTTGGAAATCTCCTCATTTTGGATTCCACTCATCAGCAGGGAGGTCAGCAAGCTATGGGGTAGTTTATTTTAATCTAGCTGGATATTTTCTCATCATTTTGTGATACTTCCTTTATTTTCTGACCATGTTGATCAGGCTCGTCATCCCACATAACTGAGAATCTTATAAGTCTGGTTTTTTAAAAGGTGTTTATCTGCACTGTCTGATGGACTTGGACCCTACTTTATGGGGGAGGAGTATGAGCATTGTTTTTGTGTGGTATCTGTGTAATTTTTATTAGCAATTTTTTTGTTATCTCATGCCGATGATATTTGATACTAACCAACACATAGTCTGGTTAATTTTCTTTGGTGTCTGAAACCCGTTAGCTTTTGCACACTTTTTGTTATACATTACTTTATAGAGGATAGTTTGCACATTCTACATTGTACATGCAGTGCTTTAAAAAATAAGGGACCATGACTTGCATTGCACAAGGCTCCACCCTTAGCTTTGGTTAGTTGGTTGGTTGGTTGGTTTCAGCAAATGTTTTTTCCAAAAAGTTGTGTTTCAAAGTCCAAGCAGAGGAACAGTATATGACATAATAACATGTTTATCATAAACAAAAAGTCTGGTATAATATGTTTACAGTGCTAGACATATGGAAAGAAGCAATGGAGATCACAGTCAGCACAGAGAAACTGAAGGGGCTAACAGAATAGGATGGACATTCTACAATAATGTTGTTGTAAGTTATTTAAATCTCAAATAGTATGACATTTCTTGTGTTTTAAAAATCCCTATTAAATGCAGTGATGTCTAGAGAGAAATTACTGAGATATATTTAACCAAAATTCACAGTATATTGTTGTTATTAGTGCTCATGCCTCATATTTGGAGGTACTGATTCAGATCCTAAAACTTGAGATTGTACATTCTGACATGTTCTGTATGATTTTCCTCACTCATTTCAGCCAAGTTCTGTGTTAAAATCTTAAAACTGGTCACTTGCATGACTTTGCACATTGTTCTCTTTTATCATTTGTCACCACCCTACTATTTGATGCTGTACATGTTACATGTTAGAGTTTTAACAAACTTGTGTTGAAGATCAAGAGCTAATACATCATATTGAAATAATCTGACACGAAATGTCTGTTATGCCACATGAATCTGATGTTATCAGAGACCACCCCTGTATTGTATTCTGTGAGACATTAAATCTGTGATCCAAGCACTTCAAAGTCCCTAATGAAAATTGCTAAATCTAACTTGGTGTAGCTGTTATGATTACAAGGAAATGGGGACTGAAAGGGAATTAAGTTGCTGATAAGTGGGCAGGAAATCGATATAAACCTGAACAGGCCTGTGACATCTTTCAAAGAGTTGCTAAATGGTCTGTCAGGTACTGAATGAACGGTGACCATAAAAATACCGGAAGTCCATACCCGAATGCAAAACATTGCCTTGGAGAAGCCAAAAAAAATGTGGAACTAATGGGGCTAAGTAGGAAATAGCTGAGATAAGTGATGAGATTTCTTACAAGTCACTTATCATTTTATATGTCATCTGTTCACATTTGGACTTAAGCAGGCCCATCCCTGAACAGCAACATGAAGGAAATGAAAACAGCTCACATATACTGTGTGACTGAGGGTTTAGTTGAAGCATGTTTTGTTTCCTGGAACTTCATTTTGTGAAGCCAAAGGATTATAAGAAGGCCCCACTGAGCAAGGTAGTGTTGGACTACTTGAGGGCTAATATTAGACAGTGGTGCAGGAAAGACCATAAAGTGGTTGCAGTGCAAGGGTCAGTCATTTTCATGCCTCCATACTTTCAAGTCGTCTGTCAACCTGCTACACCCACGGTGAATGCAAGACAGCAGACAAACAGTGAAGTGGATTTTATAATTAAGATTATGTGCTTAACCTTTTGGGGCTGAAATAAAATGCAGGGTTTACTGTGCAAAAGCTTGGAATATAAATGACTGGCAGTACTTCGCATGTTTTTGGCAACACTTCATATGACTTCAGGTAGTTTAGCCTCACACTGCTCATTGCCTGTAGTTATCTTTTGGTTCCAAAGGGTTACAGGTGGAATACATGAATGCAATACAGTTTCTGCATATTTAATTTATTTCATTATGTTCCATATTATTATGTACATTAAAGACTTTCAGAGCCTTCACTCACAGATTTTGATCAGGGCATTTTGCTGCTTTAAATTTTATTTTATTTTTGGTTAAACTCATGTTATTGTTAAGAGTCTTGTAATGAAGAAAATTGTTGCTGTATTTGATCAAGTGAAGTAATGGTACTTTCATCTCATCTTCACTTGTATGGCGGCACAAATTTCAACCATCCTGAGGTTAGTCCTCCTGAATTTTTAACTGGAAAGTATGGATTTCTTCTATTATATAATGTTATTTCAGGGCCAGGTGAATAAACTATTGAAAGATGTGCCTCATGATAATGAATGTGACAACAGATGTGGTGCTGAACAAGATAATCGAAGGTTGTATGAAAGTGAGGAGGATGTTAAAAGTGCCACAGTGGACCAGCTGAGAAAAATGGGCATAAGTTTTTATAATCCTTGTAGAAATGATGCACCTGTTGAAGTCAAAAGGTTAGAGATAATATAAACTTTTTTAGAAGTTGCCATGTCCACTAATGGTACATTTAATAAATATTATATTAATAAAGATTTGGAGCCAGTAATAGCAGTGTTCTAACAAAATGTGTTTACTTGAGAACTACCACAAGATGAAAATAATTAGGTATATAATATGTTAGTAACAAATTTCCTTCCCAACAATTGTTGCTCTACAATAACATATATTGCCATTTGTCATGAACTTTGGACAAATGAAAGGATGGAATCTTAAGTTTATTGGACCGTGCATCATCTTTATAGTTGCGTAAAGAGAAAAACCAACTTGATGCCACTTATTTTATTATTTACTCAATACTCATTGATTGCTCAACATGTTTCGGCCGTT
>Ga0123355_10011086_pt1 | contig 13878 bp, 11 predicted proteins | sample TergutEmb28metaG_3_FD_89872 | JGI IMG/M metagenome (GOLD analysis project Ga0123355, IMG submission 89872) | Embiratermes neotenicus P1 segment gut microbial communities from Petit-Saut dam, French Guiana - Emb289 P1 | ecosystem: Host-associated > Arthropoda: Insects > Digestive system > Gut ... | reverse complement strand
CATACGATTACAGTCATTTCGTCCCATTGTCCATGCGTCATGGCGTTGGTTGCATAAAACATTACCATAAATCTGGATGTATTTTCGTTGTCATTTGTCCACAATATGTGGACTTTTTTCTTTTCGTTCATTTTTCACCTCATAAGATATTTGAATTTATACAAATGCCTAGTCCGTTAATCGGTACATTGACGAAGCATCTTCTTTTCTCACTGTTTCTTTGACCGTCAATACTTCAAACTTTGTTATGTTATCTCCAAACTTGATTTCTACTATGTCACCTGTTTTTACTTCAAGTGATGCTTTGGACGGTTTACCGTTTACGCATACGCGCCCCTTGTCACATGCTTCATTTGCGACGGTGCGACGCTTTATTATACGGCAGACTTTTAGATATTTATCCAATCTCATGATTTAATACATACCTCCTTCGTCGGCGGAAAAATTATGTTGGTATGAAAATCCGCTTTGCGGATGTTTCACATTTTACCTCCACAACACTTTACAGGACCATGATGCTCCATACATATATGCGGTATCCCTGCTTCCATAAATTCGTCTCCATATACAGTAAAGCCTAGTTTTTCATAAAATCCTCTTGCATGTGTTTGAGCATGTAATATTTGCCGCTGCCCTCCCATCATGCAGCAAGCCTCTATCAAGGTTTGCATTACACCAAGACCTAGATTTTGCCCGCGATGTGATTTGAGTACAGCCACTCGTCCTATAATAAAGTCATCACCATACAGCATAATCCGGCCTGTTGCTACTGGGATTTCGCTTTCATACACCACTAGATGCGTACAGGCATAATCTGTGCCGTCGTACTCTTGCTCCTCTGTAAGGCCTTGCTCGTTAATAAATACCGCCCGGCGTATTGCATGAGCATCTTCTAAATTATCTTCTGCAAAATACCATTTCATCGTTAACATAAAAACCCCCTTTTTGCAATGACTTTGACATAGTGTTTTGTATCAAAGTCATCGTAAAAATGCCTTTATTGCCGTAACTATTCTTTCGCTTGCATAGCCGTCTCCAAAAGGATTTTTGGCCTTGGCCATTTTATTATACTCGTTTGTATTTGTCAGTAGTTTTGTGGCGTGATTATAAATAGATGTTTCGTCCACTCCAGCCAATACCAATGTTCCTGCTTCCAGGCCTTCTGGCCGTTCGGTTACTTCGCGTAGTACAACCGTTGGCAAATCAAAAGCAGGTGACTCTTCTTGTAATCCACCAGAATCAGTCAAAAGCAAGTAAGTGCGCTTCATCAAATTAATAATATCAAAAGGGCATAGTGCTTCTGTCAACAAAATACGATCGTGACCAGACAGTATCTTTTTGGCTGGGTCAGACGCAGATTTACCTGGATGCATTGCCCATACAAGTTGTGTGTCAGCAAAATCTTCTATCAATCTTAAAACACCGCGACAAATAGACTCCATTGGCTTGCCGTGATTTTCTTGACGATGAGCTGTTACCAAAATAATTTGTTTAGTAAAATCTAGCTTGTTGAGAGCTTCACGTTCGAATGTATAATTGTCTTTTACAGCATATTTAAGAAAGTCGATGGCTGTATTTCCTGTAACATGAATTGCATCAGTTGGAACATTTTCTTTTATAAGATTATCACGTGCCCGATTGGTCGGCGCAAAATATAAATCCGCAACGGCAGTTACCAATTTACGGTTTATTTCTTCAGGATATGGACGAAATTTGTCATATGTTCTAAGCCCTGCTTCCACATGACCTACAGGTATCTTTGCATAAAATGCTGCAAGACTTGCTGCAAATGTAGTGGTTGTATCACCATGCACTATCAGTATATCTGGCTCAACTTTTTTGATTATAGGCATAATTCCCGTGAGTGCCCGGGTAGTAATATCATGTAAACTTTGACCATGAGTCATTATATTAAGATCAAAATCAGGCTCTATCCCCATTGGATTAAGTACCATGTCAAGCAGTTCTCTATGCTGAGCGGTTACACATACATGTGATGATAGTTCTGTATCGGCCTTTAGTGCCAATAGCAGTGGCACCATTTTAGTAGCTTCAGGTCTTGTACCAAAAATTGATAATACCTTTTTCATTCTTATATCTCCTTTGGACATTGATGTATATTTAATGAATAACTGATAATTTTAATCTGTTTTTTTTGTATGACTGTGTAAAGCGTTTTTTATTATACCAAAATTAATGTCGAGGTTTGTATATGAATAACACAATATAACAATTCACCTTTAAATCGGCCTCGTCTGTCGCCGAAAACGCGTTGAAGCGTTCGCGATTTTCGGCTCGGACGAGACCGTATAAAGGGGAATTGCTATAATCTGTACAAGGCCTTGACCATGTTGTCAGTAAAATAATCAGGATTTAAAATTCAGCTTGAAAATCATAAGTATTCATGTCAAAATACGTCGAATTGCTATACAAAACTTGAAGCGAGGTCCACAAATTGCAAAATACTCGACGAAAAAAGAGCATGTTTTTACGATCATTTTTTACTACATTTATTATCTTATCACTAATTATAGCCGGAGCTTATATCGCATGGCGTAGGGTGGTGCGCCCTCCCGCAGTACCAACTGCTGCTCAAATCCTCAATAGATCAAATGATGCAACCAATCCCGGCGATGAAACACAACCTGCATTTTTTTATGTAGAATCATATCCCCAAGACGCTTTGTCAGAATCACCCTTTGACCTAGCCGCTAGTGGAGGTTGGGAACGTAAAGAAGATTTTATTACATTTTTGATTGTCGGTTATGACGATGGACTAAATACAGACACCATAATGGTAGCTTCCTTTGATGCTACAAACAATCAGGTACATGTAATCAGCATCCCGCGGGATACCCAAATAGATGTACAACGGAGCATAAGAAAAATCAACGCAGCATATGCAGCAGGCCGCAGAAATGGCGGTCATGAAGGCGGCATAGCTCAATTAAAACGAGAAGTCCAAACCCTGATTGGCTTCCTACCTGACCATTATGTAAGCATCGACGAAGATGCATTTGTGCGTATTGTAAACGCGGTTGGTGGAGTTAATATTGATGTGCCATTCCATATGCATTACCATGATCCATTTCAAGATTTATATATTAATATCCAACCAGGTCTGCAACGCTTAATGGGGGATGATGCTCTAAAATTTGTACGCTTTCGATATCATTACGGAAGGAGGAATGCGATCACCACACATCAACGTCAAGAGCATCAGCATCAATTTTTACAATCCTTAACACAAGAGTTGATGTCACCGCGTATAATAACAAGCATTCCGGAGCTTATTAGGGTATACCGTAGTGATATTAATACCAGTCTTAACCTTGGAGAGCAACTTTGGTTGGGTGAACAATTTGTACGCAATGATATCGAGATACATACGTACAACTTTCCTGTTACCAGTGTGAGAACAAATCGTTGGTATGACTTCCCAAACCAAGCCGAAGTCATCGATCTTATAAACCGTACAATAAATCCTTTTACAAGTGGAATTACCAGTGACATGCTGCGGTTAATGTCGCCATAACTTTTAACTATCTGTCTACTTTTTCTTCAAAAACAAACTCCCAAGCCCTGCTAACAACGAATTTGGTTTTGTTGCCGCTTCGTATACTTCTGACCAAAAATATAAATTTTTTACGTCTCCCTTGTATCTTGCCTCTACTGCCTCACCAACGGCTTCAAGCCGCTGTTTGCTGAACTTGCGAAATATGTTACCAACTGCTAACCTATGATCTCCGTTTCCAATAACGAACAAAAACCCAAGAAGCATCATGACTTTATTAAAATCCTTGTCTTTACTCTTCACAACTTCCCAAGCGCAAGCCAGTATGAAATCACTTGTAATATCTTCTGTATGTTCGTAGATATCATAACAGACACGCAGTTCGTCCAATGTCGTGCAGTGCTTAAATATTGGCGGGATCACCCAAGTTATATAACTGTCATCAACTCCTATTATCTTATGTGATTTAGCAAGCTGTTTGATTGTTTTTATTGTACTTTTTAATTCATGAGAGTTGTTTATCTGGTCTAGTAACATCCCAGATACTAATAAGATAAGCCGTTTTGGCAAACCTTTATCTTTATGCATCCGAAGATAATCAAGCATATTGTTAATAAACTTTTCATTTTGCGCAGAAATAGCACCAAAGGGAATCCCCAGCAAAACATCTTCTATCAATTCAGGCATAAAATCAACATTAATGTTGTCACGTGCAATGAGTTCCATCAACTCCTTTTTTGCAAAAAATTCATTTTTATCAATAAGAAAATCATAGTAATATTTAAAGATTGGCAACATATATGTTTGCAAATATGTTTTATCATTGATTTCTAGTTGTTCGTAAAAAAGTTCTCGCGCTACTTTCACATTGTCCGTGCTTGTCATACACATTTTGTATATGTCAAATGCCTGGTCTGTTCTGTCATGTGATAAAAATAATGTGACAATATTTTTTCGATTATAATGCTGCCTGGATACAAACATATCATATACATATGCCCAATGCTTTTTGTAAAGATCTTGATTATTTGGAGTATCCAATATAATACCTTCTAAGTTTAAAGCCACATTTGCGATATAGCTCCAATCATAAGCAAATCTTGCAATAATCCTAGTGATTAATATAAAACCTTGATTTTGATCTGTTGTTAACCTGGCAGCGACAATGTCTCCGAGCAACCTCCCTATTTTATGATCCAATGAGAGGTATTCGACAGGAATGTTTTGATATATTACATAATCGCAACAAACTTCTACGATAAAATCCCACTGCCACTGGGCATTGGTCAAGTGCTTGGCTAATACTTTTATGTTAGCATCTTGCATGAGAACAACAGGTATAGAAATATCATGTGATTCGCACATAGAAATAAGCTGTTCGTATATTTCCAAAAAACTACCTTTTGTAGTGGATTCTGATATAAAGCAAGCAATAATCTTTTTTGCGGCAAGCGATATGATCCTATCATGAGTAGATGCACCAACTAGTGTGTACATCGAAAAAATAGTTGCAAATATTTCAAGCGTATACCAATCATTTACAGCCAATACAAAATCACCTTTTTGAAGAATTTCTTCAAGAATTGCAACATGTGTATCTTTGTAGGCATGGGTATTTGCAATTTTCATAGCACTCTTGAATAAATCAAACGATATAGTTTCTATACCATCCCTTAACATGCAATAAAGTGCATAGGCATTGATATAATTGCTATCTGCATTGTCATATGTCAACTTTTCGCAAACAAAGTTGTGAAAGTCGTGTAGATCGGCACAAGATATTGTAAGACCTTCACATACAAAATCAAAAAAGCTGCCATCGGCCTCTACATCCGGTATATGATTCTTAAATAAATCAAAAGTAAAATTATTTTCATCTGGGTTATATGCTGTCCCAATTGGCACAGCTCCACATATCCTGCAATAGGACCTTGATGGATCGTATTCATATGTCGAAAAACTTACTTCTTGGGCAATATGCATAGGCAGTGTATAATGCAATGCCGAAATCCACATGATGATATTTTCAGGAGTATCACAAACGACAACCCGCTTACCTGTCGCGTTAAAACAAAGTAGCGATGCTAACATTTTTTTAAATACCCAAACACGACTATCATCCAAAAAGTCTTTGACATTTTCTAGGCTTAAGTACCGTCCTCTAGTAATCACTGGCACAGGTAGTAGTGGCGGCACATTACTGTTGTTTACATCTTCTTGATCTATGTTTTCTTGCCACATTCCGCTGCCATATAGCTCTGCCGGATAACATTTTAGTTCATCAACTATCAAGGCGTGACTTATGTAGTTTGCAGTAAGACGGCCTGTATGATCCCGATTAAGATATGATTTTAAAACAACTCCGTAAACGCTGTTTGGCATACGACGAAACATAAATGCCTGGGGCATCCGTACAGAGTTTTCACGATGTCCATGAACACGTGAAGGAGCTTGATATGTTAATAATCCCTTTACATAATCTGAAAGTTTACCAGGGATTCTAGGACTATGAGAAAACACTTGCAATCCTTCGCTAAATCCGCTAATCCCTCGTTTACATGATGTGTAAATTATTTGGTATTTACCCATAATCCCTCTCCTCATTGCTTTAAAATCGCTGTTTCTTCCCGCAATATTCCACTTTTATATTATAAACCTCGAAAATCTATAAAAAACGCGTATACAATCCTATAAAAGATAATATACGCGTTTTGTTATGACCTTTTTCTTACATTCATATACCCAATGCCACTATCAAAGCAAATCACGCATATGAATCATAAATAAATCCATGTTCCGCCGACTTACTACAAACCATATTTCTTCATTATTAACAGACACAGCATGGAAGTTACTGTCATATGCATAAAGCCTTATTTCGATATCATCTTCGTCTATTCTGGAATACAAGATAGTATATAAAGGAGGATCGCTTGGTTCAAAAGGCTCTATTTCATAATCTATGCCCAAACCAATTAATAACCTATATGCTGTCCTAAATGCAGAATCACTTACTGGTATTCCGTTAATTGTTGGGTCTATATTGGTCGAATCTTCTATATGGTTTACACTTATGACAAACTCTTGATCTGTTGTGGTTACGTATATATTTTCTACTGATAATATATCCACAAGTGCAATAAACCGCTCGATAAAACGCAAAGGGTTTATATTAAGCAGTGCTCGCACAGGTTCAAACAACGCTCGAAACACATGGGGTCTATCTGCAAATTTTACATAAATAAAAGCGGTTTCTTCACCATCTTCGTCTATGAAGAAAATATCCCCAAAAAGCAAGTGAGCTTCGTCATTATGTGACCGGTAGATAAACTCGATACTTGGATTATCCAAACCATATGACGCTAGACTGTCAGGACTCATGCTAACCAGTTCATCTAATCTAAACGAAGAAAATGGCTCCAATATATGAATGCTAAAAGACATACCCCACACTTCAGCTCCTGGAAATGGCTCTACCATAACCAAGTATGTCAGATCATCAAATTCATCATGATCTCTTCTAGAAAACTCGACTATATCTCCATCCCGTTCGGACACAAAAAAATGATCAATATTTTCTACACTCCAAGTGGGTAATGATTGGTCAATCATATCTCCAACATTAAAGAGCAAACGATCCGCATTTATCGTCGATATTACATACAAAGCGGGATCCCCTTCGACCATTAAAAAGCGTCCTCTAAAATCTGAAATTGGGCTACCAAGATATAAAGTCAGAGTCGTACCATCATGATAATATGCCGTCATTACCAAATAATTAAGATCAAAGTCATCCAGGTTAAGGCCATCGATTTCATTAACATCCTCATATACAACCTGCATGGAAAAAATGCTAAAAGCAGCTCTTACTTTATTCCGCGCATAATGGTTATTAAGGTTATAGTCCACACCCTCCATTTTCCATTGGATCATGTAAAAATCGTCAAAAAATGGTACCATTGTGACTATTTCGTCTCGGTTTTGAAAAACCACTCTTGCTACTTCGTCTTCGGTACGATCGACCAAACGCCTTGCTTGCACAGGAGTCGCGTCTTGTTGTGATAGTAAATATGCCTCTTCGTCAAATGGGGGTTCTCTACGCTGCCATAATAATAGGCCAACAAGCAGAATTACAACTACTATGCCTACTACAACGGAGACAACATCCTTTTTTACCTTCATCAGCTATGCCGCCTCCTAAACCATACAAATATACCAATGGCAAATAACCCAATCGGCAACAAACCCATTGCTACACCTGTCATGGTTACAACTTGAGCATCAGACAACATAACGGGAACAGAACCAGGAGGTCTCCTGACAGGTACCCATATACCAGGTGGTTGATCTTGTAACCAGTTGAGGCTTGCAGTTACAAAAGCCCAGTTACCACCACCAATAAATGTGTTCATATCATTCATCATAATAGACCAATTGGATACGATAACTATACGCGTCTCTAGTACAGTATCTATTGTAACAGTGTCAACAACAGCAACCGCTAAATCAAAAGGTCCATCTGTCACAATTATTTCATCATCTTCTCCAGGAAACAGGCCTATAGCATCTCTGCTTGTTGTAAACAGCGGCTCGATTCTTGTGCCTGGCCTACGCATATCCAGTGTTTCTATACCTGTAGGACCTAAAAACAACAATGCTGTGAAGCCTTGCATAATAAGTGGGACGGTTATTTCTTCGTGACGCTCCCACACAGGCATTATTATAGCGGGGTCATCCATTAGGGTACGTGCCGGATTCATTTCTGCAATAACATAGTTACCCAATTGTAAACCATATGCATTTAGTACCCTATCAAGCTGAGAAAAGCGGTTTAACGAAACACCTAATGCGAAAAAAGCGCGTCCTTCACGGTTTTCTAAATAATCTAGTATGCGATCAGCCTTTACAGAACTCCAATCTCTACCAGGAAGTGTAATAAACAAAGCATCCGCAGTTTCTGGTATATCACTAGTAACAGCGTCAAGTGTACGGACAACAAAATTTTCTGACTCTAAATATTCTACGAACTCGGGTGGCAGTGGTTCTTCTCCACTACCGATAACATGATAAATCACTGTTGGATCACCAAGGGTTAGAGCATGGATAGCTTGGGTAATTTCGCGCTCTATATTCCAGCTAGCTCTAAACCATTGACCTGTTTGTTGATCACGAGACCAGCTATCAAAATCTTGTGGTCGTATTACCCTAAAGCCATTTCCAGCTTGTACTATTAAGCTGCCTTCTGGGATTCCTCCTTCTATGTCAGAGGCAAACTGATGCACAAATGTTGGGTTGATCATTGGATCGCGTTGTTCTGTCGAAATATGGGAGGATGCGGCTGTGTATTCGGCCAACAAACGGACTACCATTTCTGTTTCGCCGCCAGTACGTACTACATAGGACAGAGTTACATCCATATCTAGTTCATCCAAAAAGCGGTGACTCTGATCGGTCAAGGTATAAAGCTGCTCGGCAGTTAAGTCGAAACTATGATCAAACTCGTCAGCTACAAGGTTGACTAGTACAAATACTACAACAGCCACAATCATCATAACCGTGGACATAGTACCGTAACGGAAGCGTTTGTCCTTAAATAATTGTAAGAACCTCATGACTAACGCCACCTCCTTTTTTCGATAACATTAATAGACAAGTAGATAAACAAAGCAATAAACGAAATATAATACACAATATCACTAATATTAAGGACACCTACAGCAAGTCGGTTAAAGCGTGCATATATCGAAAACCAGTTTAATACCCGTACTATTATACCGTCGTAAATTTGATTATTAATCAGATATAGTCCTATTACAACGGCAACACCAACAAGAGCAACAGCAATGGATGACACAACATTACGGGTAGAGTTAAACCATATTCCTGCAATAGCTACGACAATCAGTGCCACAAATGCAATAGAAGCAAAAACAGATGTTGGCATACTAATTGCGAACGCATCCATGAGAAACATAACAAACAAAGCCGCAAATGTACCGGCGGCAGCTACAATTTGGTTGTCCGTTAGTACAGAAACAAAAACCCCAACAGCAATACAGCCTACCCCAACAAGAATCCAGCCAATGTATGCACCAATAATACGGCTCATTGGCAAACTGTCAGCATAAATGCTAAGCATAAAAGGCAAAATCATTGTTATTATTGCAGCAAACATGAATAGCGTAAATGCAGCAAAAAATTTGCCCAATACAATTTGCGTAACAGACAAAGGGCTTGTATAAAGCAGTTGATCTGTCTTGTGGCGAGCTTCTTCGGCAAAGAGCCTCATCGTGAGTATTGGTACCAAAAAAAGAAAGAACAGCGTCGTATTGCTTAGTACATCCTGAAAGTTTGCGTCCCGCATTCTAAGATTTGCAAGAGAAAAGAATAGCCCGATAAGCAATAAAATAAATGCCAAGAATAGATATCCCATCATTTGGGTGAAATAGGTGCGCATTTCCTTTTTATATATTGGTATCATTGTTAGATTTCACCTCCAGTTTGATTATCTTCTTCTACATTGTTGTCAAAATCAACTGGCTCGATTGATTTATCTACTAGACTATCAACCTCTTGTTCCGATTCTAAATTTGATTCTATATTCGATTCTTTGTTGACGCTAGAATCAATATCACTCGTTTCGTTTATGCTTGATTGACCATATCCAGCAGGGCCACTGCGTACATCACCTGTCAGAGTAAGGAAGATTTCTTCTAGTGTTAGTTCTGTTGATTTCATTAATAAAATGGGCAGGTCGTTTTTAGCCATGCATTTAAAAATAGCTTCTCGGATATCAATGTTATCCTTTTCACCAGAGAGAATCATGTCAATTGTGCCAGTTTCTGGACTGGCTTGGGTATCTACATTGCGGATTATTGGATAATCGTCCAATGCCTTAAGAATAGAAGTTTTATCACCTTTTATTCGTACTTGCATACGATTGTTGCCCCTGTTTAGCTTGGCAGAGAGTCGCTCAGGTGTGTCACTTGCAACGATTTTGCCTTTGTTGATTATCATTACTCTGTCACAAACAGCACTTACCTCTTGGAGGATATGGCTTGAGAGTATGACAGTGTGTTTGCTGCCAAGACCCTTAACGACTTCCCGCATTTCTATTATTTGTTTTGGGTCAAGACCGATTGTTGGCTCGTCCATAATAATAACCTTGGGATAACCTATCATTGCTTGTGCAAGACCTACTCTTTGGCGATACCCACGAGATAGATTTTTTATAAGTCGCCTAGACATGTCCTCTATACGGACTTGGCGTTTTATGCCAGATAGCATGTCCTTTCTTAAGTTGCGCTTTACACCTTTTATATCTGCAACAAAGTTTAGATACTCGTCAACTCGCATGTCACCATAAACGGGTGGGGTATCGGGCATATAGCCGATTTGCGCTTTGGCTTTTTGTGCATCGGCTATGATATCCAAACCGCCTATACTTACATCACCAGATGTGGCAGCAATGAAACCTGTCACAATGTTCATCGTTGTGGTCTTGCCTGCGCCGTTGGGGCCCAAAAAGCCAACTATTTCGCCTTCATCAACTGTAAAGTTAATCTGGTCGATTGCACAGTGTTGACCATAGACCTTGGTAAGGTTGCGTACTTCGATCAATACAATCACTCCATTACTTTATTGGTTTTGTGACTTATTACAAGCAGATTCTATCATAATAAAATGAATTTGTGCAAAATTATTTATAGACTTTATGTCTGAAAGCAAACCCTAGATGTCGAGGATTTATGGTGCAATACAGGAAGTCAGACGATGCTCATCCCAAGAAGGCCTGATTCTGAAATTAAAGAAAAAAACCAATGCCGCTTAAAGCGCAATTTAATCAGTTATAAGGGACGATAATTATAATCCACCATGGATATTTATATAAAAAAAACGGTATGGTGTCATACCGCTTTTTCCGCGCAAATACTGGATTGATGCTCTAGAACTCCCCACCACATGCAGCGGGGCAAATACTAAACAAACGTAAATGATCATAAAAAATACCCCAAAGATGTGTTAATAACTTTGTGGTATGTCCAGAATCAATTTTTTATAATAAGACTATGCTATTTATACATGATGATTATTGGGATAATGATAAGTAATCACCACATAATGGTACAAAAATATCTTCGTTTTCATCTATTTCAGAAAAACGGCGGGGAGCAGTAAGGAATACATTGTCCGTCTTGTCATCATTAATCGAACTGACTTCGCCAACAACCAAGTCCCCTGCACCTTTTTTTGCCCAAAATCTATGATGCAGCCCTGGATGCAATGTAATGCTGCATCCTTTTTTTATTTCTACCATAACACCTGCTGGCAAGGTGCAAATTACACCATCCATTTTTACGTTTATTTGACTTTCTTTGTCTAAACTACCATCAGAGGCCGAATTATATAACTCTAAAACTAGAATACCACCGCCGCGGTTTATGATGTCCTCTGTTTTCATTTTGTGGAAGTGGAATGGGATCTCCTGTTCTGATTCGTGACGTTGAAGGATTATTTTTTCGGCATAAGGAGTACCAACCGATTTGTCGGTAAGGCTACCGTTACGAACTGTAAATAGCACAGACCCTACATGCATAAAATCCCCTGTTCCAAAATCAGTTACATCCCAGCCTAGCCCCACTGTTTTTATATTATCGATTATATTAATGTTTTTTTTCCAATCATCTATACTCCAATATGCAAATGCTGGGAGACATATATGATTGATTTCTAGGGTTTTCATCGCATAGCGGATTGCGCTATTTATTTCCGATCGTTTCATGTCAAACCTCCTTAAACTGCGTTAACTCCACAAAGTTTAAAATCTTTAATATCTAGCTAACTCTGCTAACAAATCACTTGTGGTTGCCGAAAATCCATTTCGCACATAAAACCCTGTTGCAGCATTGCCAACCAACAGCCGTTCCAAAAGTGTGAGTTCGCCTAGGCTGGCAGCTACATATCCACCATTAAAGTTGTCTCCGGCACCTGTTGTGATCACAGGATTTTCGCAATACAGCTGACTTACTAGTACCCCGCCGTCCGTCTGCGATGCGCCAGATGCAAAATAGGGTGTGTGAACAACGAGTTCATCCAGTGCTAGCTTATCCCTTAGAGACGCAAGTGTGCTAGTAACTGCTTCTGGATTATCTTCATCAAACGCCTCGCCATAATACGAAAATAATAGTGCAGCCTCATGCTCGTTGAGGCTTAATGTCATTGGTATGTTGTATATGCTCGAAAGCCGCTTCATATGTTGCAATGTGTTATCAAGACATACTTTTTCTCTTTTGCGAATATCTGCAAAATCAAAAAACATCCGCTGCTTGCCGTCTTGACGCATATAATTTTCACATATTCCGACCAATATTTCATCAAATGCCGGCATCAACGACCAATAGCCAAGCGCAACAATTTTTGCTTCATTATACAACTGTTTTAATTGGTTATCCGGCAATGCAGCAACCAATGAACTCCAATCAAAACCTGCGATTTCATGAACATAAGGAAGCATTACTTTTCCGTCTGTAAATTCGAATATATGGCATATTGCAGGATCACCAACAGAAACCAAATCGGCTACTTCATGCAAAGAGTTAAAGACAGGCTCTATAGTATTTTTGCCAAACATCCCTATTAGTGTAGTTTTGGCACCCATGCTTGCAGCAGCTTTGCCCGTATTTGCACAAAATCCGCCATAAGAACGGCGTTTCCGGACAATTTCGTTGGAAACACCACCTTCACCACACTGGGTGATTAATTCGCCAAAACTTTTCATTTTTTCTCGTATTTTATATGAGCTTGTGCTTTCACGAGTTTCGATAATTTGCCAAACTTCATCTATATAGCCATCTATGCCAAAAACAACACTACCATTAGACATTGCAAAATACTTCTGCATTTTACTCATTGTCGGCATTATTTCATCTCCTTTAAGACTTGACGGACAATTGATGAAAGCATTTCTTCATTTGATAACACCTTTGAAGACATCTTTTCACTTGCTTTGTTTTCACTTCCAAAAATCAATGTATGTGTTGTGATTTCGTCATGTACACCATCTTCTAGTTGCTTTGCAATTTCTGTAAAATCGACGCCATTGACACTACACATCCGACACATATTTTTGATTTTTAACGTTACGTTTTGTTGTAAAGACGTAGCGACATTGACTTTGCGTATGCCTAGTTGTACACATTTCTTAAAATCTTCGTTGCTTATGCCACTCCCTCCGTGTAAAACTAGGGGGACATTTACAGCCTCGTCAATTTTTTTAAGCCGTTCGAAATGCAACTTTGGTTTTTTTACATACGGTCCATGTGCATTACCTATTGCAATTGCAAGTGCGTCGCAACCTGTCCGCT